>Ga0102593_1000899_pt1 | contig 36906 bp, 26 predicted proteins | sample AraplaCol_mMS_r2_2_FD_76862 | JGI IMG/M metagenome (GOLD analysis project Ga0102593, IMG submission 76862) | Arabidopsis root microbial communities from North Carolina, USA - plate scrape MF_Col_mMS_r2 (SPADES assembly) (version 2) | ecosystem: Host-associated > Plants > Roots > Endosphere...
GTATTCGGGTTCGGCGTTCGCGCTGTTCTTCCTGGCCGAATACGCGAACATGATCCTGATCAGCTTCCTGACCTCGATCTTCTTCGTCGGCGGCTGGCTGAGCCCGTTCCACGGCTGGGGCATTCCGCTGCTGTCGGTCGACGGCTGGTGGTGGCTGCTCGCGAAGGTGTTCTTCTTCGCCAGCTGCTTCATCTGGTTCCGCGCTTCGTTCCCGCGCTATCGCTACGACCAGATCATGCGACTGGGCTGGAAGGTGTTCATTCCGATCACCATCGCCTGGATCTGCGTGGTGGCGGTGATGGCGTACTTCAAAATCTTCGAGCCCGGGGTGTAAGGGGCAGGCATGAATCGCATCGTTTCCTACTTCAAGAGCCTGCTGCTCATCGAGCTTTCGCAGGGACTCGCCCTCACGGCGAAGTACCTGTTCAAGCCGAAGTACACGCTGATGTACCCGATGGAAAAGACGCCGCAGTCGCCGCGCTTCCGCGGCGTGCACGCGCTGCGTCGCTATCCCAACGGCGAAGAGCGCTGCATCGCATGCAAGCTGTGCGAGGCCGTGTGCCCGGCGCTGGCGATCACCATCGATTCGACCAAGCGCGAGGACGGCACCCGCCGCACCACGCGTTACGACATCGACCTGTTCAAGTGCATCTTCTGCGGCTTCTGCGAGGAGTCCTGCCCGGTCGACTCGATCGTGGAGACGCACGTGCACGAGTACCACTTCGACCGGCGCGGCCAGAACATCGTGACCAAGCCGCAGCTGCTGGCCATCGGCGACCGCCTCGAGGCGGAAATCGCCGAGCGTCGCGCGGCCGATGCACCTTTCCGCTGAGGGCCTGACGAACATGGATCTGCCCCAGATTGCCTTCTTCCTGTTCGCCGCCATCGCCACGATGGCCGCGGTCGGCGTCATCAGCGTGAAGAACCCGGTGCACGCGGTTCTGCTGCTGGTGCTGACGTTCTTCTCCGTCGCCTGCACCTGGATCATCGCCGGTGCCGAGTTCCTCGGCGTCGCGCTGATCCTGGTCTACGTCGGCGCGGTGATGGTGCTGCTGCTGTTCGTGGTGATGATGCTCGACATCGATGTGGCGCCGTTGCGCGAAGGCTACGTGCGCTACCTGCCGCTCGGCCTGGTCGTCGCGGTGGTCATGCTCGTTGAGATGCTGACGCTGATCGGCGTCAAGGCGAACGTCGCCAGCGGATTCCCGGCCGACCCGGCCACCGCCGGCAACACGCAGTGGCTGGCGCGTGCGCTGTTCACGCAGTTCCTGCTGCCGTTCGAGGTCGCCGCGGTCATCCTGACCGTCGCCGTGATCGCGGCGGTGACGCTGACGCTGCGTCGTCGCGTCGGTGCGCGCCACCAGAATCCGTCGGCCCAGGCGCGCGTGCGTGCCGCCGACCGCGTCCGCGTGGTGAAGATGGACGCCGTGAAGCCGGTCGTGCCGGCAGACGTCACGGCGCAAGTCCCGGCAGAGGAGGGCAAGCCGTGAGCGAATTCTTCGGTGCCGGGCTCGCGCTCGGCCATTACCTCGCGCTCGGCGCGGTGCTGTTCTGCATCAGCGTCGCGGGCATCTTCCTCAACCGCAAGAACGTGATCATGTTGCTGATGTCGCTGGAGCTGATGCTCCTGTCGGTGAACATCAACTTCGTCGCGTTCTCGCGCCAGCTGTCCGATCCGGCCGGCCAGGTGTTCGTGTTCTTCATCCTGACCGTGGCCGCGGCCGAGGCCGCCATCGGCCTGGCGATCCTGGTCACGCTGTTCCGCAACCGGCGCACGATCAACGTGGCCGAAATCGATTCGATGAAGGGGTGAGGTAGGTCGTTTGCGCGACACTGTCGCGCGACCTGCCGAACGCCCGGCCATGGATTGGCCGGGCCGGGCAACCCGAAGCCGGAAGTGCGGCGCCATGGATGGCCGCAACGAACAAACGAACGAAGCATGGTGCAGCAAGACGAAGCAATGGAAATGAGCCGTGATATCTAAAACCGTTCTACTGCTAATCGTCCTCGCGCCGCTGATCGGCGCGATCGTCGCCGGCCTGTTCCGCCGCCAGGTGGGACGCGCCGGTGCGCACTGGGTGACCATCCTCGGCGTCGCGGTCAGCTGCGCGCTGTCGATGCTCACGCTGTGGCAGCTGCTGCAGGGCGCATCGCCGTTCAACGAGAACGTCTACACCTGGTTCCAGGTCGGCGGCATCGAAGCGCACGTCGGCTTCATGGTCGACAAGCTGACCGCGATGATGATGGTGGTCGTCACCTTCGTCTCGCTGCTGGTGCACATCTACACCATCGGCTACATGGCCGAGGACGACGGTTACCAGCGCTTCTTCAGCTACATCTCGCTGTTCACCTTCTCGATGTTGATGCTCGTGATGAGCAACAACTTCCTCCAGCTGTTCTTCGGCTGGGAAGCGGTGGGCCTGGTGTCGTACCTGCTGATCGGCTTCTGGTTCAAGCGCCCGACGGCGGTGTTCGCGAACCTGAAGGCGTTCCTGGTCAACCGCGTGGGCGACTTCGGGTTCCTGCTCGGCATCGCCGGCATCCTGTACACCTTCAACACGCTCGACTACGGCACCGTGTTCGCGCGTGCCGGCGAGCCGGCGCTCGCCGCGGCGCAGATGCAGAACGCGTGGCCGGCGCTGGCGCAGGCAGGCGGCTGGCTGTCGTCGATCGGCGGCTGGTCGCTGATGACCTTCATCTGCATCTGTCTGTTCATCGGTGCGATGGGCAAGTCGGCGCAGGTTCCGCTGCACGTCTGGCTGCCGGACTCGATGGAAGGCCCGACGCCGATCTCTGCGCTGATCCACGCCGCGACGATGGTGACGGCCGGCATCTTCATGGTGGCGCGCATGTCGCCGCTGTTCGAGCTGTCGCAGACCGCGCTGTACTTCGTGCTGTTCATCGGCGCCACGACCGCGTTCTGGACCGGCCTGATCGGCATCGTGCAGAACGACATCAAGCGCGTGGTCGCGTATTCGACCCTGTCGCAGCTGGGCTACATGACCGTCGCGCTGGGCGTGTCGGCGTACAGCGCCGGCGTGTACCACCTGATGACGCACGCCTTCTTCAAGGCGCTGCTGTTCCTGGGGGCCGGCTCGGTCATCATCGGCATGCACCACGAGCAGGACATGCGTCGCATGGGCGGCCTGAAGAAGTACATGCCCATCACGTACTGGACGATGCTCATCGGCACGCTGGCGCTGATCGGCACGCCGTTCTTCAGCGGCTTCTACTCGAAGGACACCATCATCGAGGCTGCCGCCGAACACGCCCACGAAGCGCACAACTGGATCGCGACCTACGCGTACTGGGCCGTGCTGCTGGGCGCGTTCGTGACCTCGTTCTACAGCTTCCGCCTGCTGTACCTGACCTTCCACGGCAAGGAACGCTTCCACGATCCGGTGCCCGACCACTACGTCGCGCCGGAAGCGGATTCGACCGAGCACGAGACGCAGCTCGCCGACCAGCACGGCCATGTCGCGCATGCGCATGACGCGCACGGCAAGCATGGCGATGCCCACGGCGACAGCCATGGCCACGGCCACGACGACCATGCGCACACGCCGCACGAGTCGCCGTGGGTGGTGACGCTGCCGCTGGTGCTGCTGGCGATCCCGTCGGTGCTGATCGGCTTCTTCACCGTCGGCCCGATGCTGTTCGGCACGGACGTCTTCGGCCACCACCCGCAACTGCCGTTCTTCCTCGGCGCCATCGATGTGGGCGCCGCCCACGACACCGTCGCCGCGGTGGGCAAGGAGGTCTGGCACGGCCCGGTCGCCTACGCGCTGCACGGCTTCAAGGCGCCGGCGTTCTGGCTGACCCTGGCCGGCTTCGTGCTCGCCACCATCATGTACTGGTGGAAGCCGGAACTGCCCGCCAAGGCGCGTCGCGTCTTCGCCTGGCCGGTGCGCGTGCTCGAAGAGAAGTACGGCTTCGACAAGCTCTGGATCGGCGGTTTCGCCGGTGGCGGCCTCGGCCTTGGCAGGCTGTCGCGTGCCATCGACTCGAACGTCATCGACGGTGCGGTGGTCAACGGCAGCGCACGCGTCGTCGACCTCATCGCCAACCTGACCCGCCGGATCCAGTCCGGTTACCTCTACCACTACGCGTTCGCGATGATCATCGGCCTGATTACCCTGCTGGCCCTGCTGATCCGCTACTGGCACTGACCAAGACAAGGACCCGACGTGAACCCCGAGCCCTTGCAGAGCACTTCCTTCCTGCTCAGCCTGCTGATCTGGCTGCCGATCTTCGGTGGCCTGGCGACGATGGCGTTTGGCAACGAGCGCGCCGGTGCGGCGCGCTGGTTCGCCACCGGCATCGCATTCCTCACGCTGCTGGCGAGCATTCCGCTGCTCACCGGTTTCGACATGACGGCCTCGGCGATGCAGTTCGTCGAGAACCGCGCGTGGATCCCGGCCTACGACATCCGCTACCACCTCGGCGTCGACGGCATCTCCGTCGCGCTGATCGCCCTGACCACGCTGACCACGCTGCTGGCGATGATTGGCGCGTGGACCTCGATCGACAAGCGCGTGGCGCAGTACTACGCCGCGTTCCTGATCCTCGAAGGCCTGATGGTCGGCGTGTTCGCCGCGCTGGACGCGATGCTGTTCTACGTGTTCTTCGAAGGCATGCTCATCCCGATGTTCATCATCATCGGCGTGTGGGGCGGCCCGCGTCGCGTGTACGCATCGATCAAGTTCTTCCTGTACACGTTCCTGGGCTCGCTGTTCATGCTGCTGGGCCTGATCTACCTGTACCTGAAGGGCGGTAGCTGGCAGCTGGCGGACATGTACGCGCTGCCGCTGTCGGCGACCGAGCAGATGTGGCTGTTCTTCGGATTCCTCATCGCCTTCGCGGTGAAGGTGCCGATGTTCCCGGTGCACACCTGGTTGCCGGATGCGCACGTGGAAGCGCCGACCGCCGGTTCGGTGATCCTGGCCGCGATCATGCTGAAGATCGGTGGCTACGGTTTCATCCGTTTCGTGCTGCCGATCGTGCCGGACGCCGGCGCCGAGTGGGCGTGGCTGGTGATCGCGCTGAGCCTGATCGCGGTGGTCTACGTCGGCCTCGTCGCCTTGGCGCAGGACGACATGAAGAAGCTGATCGCGTATTCGTCGGTCTCGCACATGGGCTTTGTCACGCTGGGCACGTTCATCGCCTTCGCGCTGGTCCGCGAGTCCGGCAACACCGACGGCGCACGCCTGGGCCTGCAGGGCGCGATGGTGCAGATGATCAGCCACGGCTTCGTGTCGGGCGCGATGTTCTCCTGCGTCGGCGTGCTCTACGACCGCATGCACACCCGCATGATCAAGGATTACGGCGGCGTCGCGAACGTGATGCCGTGGTTCGCCGCGTTCGTCGTGCTGTTCGCGATGGCCAACTCGGGCCTGCCGGGCACGTCGGGTTTCGTCGGCGAATTCATGGTGATCCTGGCCAGCTTCCAGGCGCATCCGCTGATCGGTTTCGTCGCGGCCACCACGCTGATCATCGGCGCGGCGTACACGCTGTGGCTGGTCAAGCGCACGATGTGGGGCGAGGTGGGCAACGCGCACGTCGCCGAACTGGAGGACATCAACCCGCGCGAAGCGTTCGTGCTGGGCGTGTTCGCCGCCGGCGTGCTGATCCTGGGCCTGTGGCCCAAGCCCCTGACCGACCTGATGGAACCTGCCATCGCGAACCTGGCGACCCAGATCGCCGCGTCGAAGCTCTGAGGTTGTAGCGAATGAACATGCCTGTCCGCTCCGCCGCCGATCTGCTGCCGATCCTTCCGGAACTGGTGGTGATCCTTGGCGCGTTCGCGCTGCTGATGCTCGACCTGTTCATCGACGAGCGCCGCCGCGTCGTCAGCCACCTGTTCGCCATCGCCGTCCTGGCGGTCGCGACCTTCATGGTCGCCACCGGCGTGGGCGGGCAGGGCACCGTGTTCAACGGCATGTTCGTGCGCGACACCGCGGCGGACGTGATGAAGGTGACCATCGGCGTCGTCGGCATGCTGGCGATGGTCTACACCTGGCCGTACCTGCGCGCCCGCGACCTGTACAAGGGCGAGGTGTCGGTGCTGATGCTGTTCGCCACCGCCGGCATGATGCTGCTGGTGTCGTCCGGCAGCCTGGTGATGGTCTACCTGGGCCTGGAAATGCTGGCGCTGTGCTCCTACGCGCTGGTCGCGGTGGATCGCGACAGCCCGCTGGCCTCCGAAGCGGCCATCAAGTACTTCGTGCTCGGCGCGCTCGCCTCGGGCCTGCTGCTGTACGGCCTGTCGCTGCTGTACGGCGCGACCGGTTCGCTGCAGCTGGACCAGATCGCCACCGCCACGCAGATGCGCATCGCCGAAGGCAACACGCTGATGCTGATCACCGCCGTGGTGTTCATCGTCGCCGGCATCGCCTTCAAGTTCGGCGCCGTGCCGTTCCACATGTGGCTGCCGGACGTCTACCACGGTGCGCCGACGCCGATCACGCTGTTCATCGGCTCCGCGCCGAAGCTGGCCGCGTTCGGCATGACCTACCGCCTGCTCGAGGTCGGTGCGCCGGCGTTCGAGGAACAGTGGCGCCTGATGCTGGCGATCCTGGCGGTGCTGTCGCTGGCCATCGGCAACCTCAGCGCGATGGTGCAGACCAACCTCAAGCGACTGCTGGCGTACTCGACGATCTCGCACGTCGGCTTCCTGTTCGTCGGCCTCGCCGGCGGCGGACGCGAAGGCTTCGCCGCGGCGCTGTTCTACGCGATCAGCTACGCGATCATGTCGGCCGCGGCGTTCGGTGCGATCGTGGTGCTGTCGCGCCGCGGTTTCGAAGCCGACCGCATCGAGGACTACAAGGGCCTCAACGCGCGCAATCCGTGGATGGCCGGCCTGGTGCTGTGCGTGATGGCCTCGCTGGCCGGCGTGCCGCCGTTCCTGGGCTTCTGGTCGAAGCTGGCGGTACTGCGTGCCGCGCTGCAGGGCGACCTGCTGTGGCTGACGCTGGTCGGTGTCGTGTTCGCGGTGGTCGGCGCGTTCTACTACCTGCGCGTGATCAAGGCGATGTATTTCGATGAGCCGGAAGGCCAGGCGATCGAAGCCAGCGACAACCGTCCGCTGCGCATCGTGTTCGGCGTGAACGCACTGGCGCTGCTTGCGCTGGGCCTTGCGTGGAATCCGATCATGACGTGGTGCCAGAAGGCGTTCGCGGGATAAGTTTTTTGGCGCAAATCCGATTTAATTCATGAATCGGGGTTGCGCAGGTTTTAGTCGGCCGTTATCATGGTCGGCCTGATGCGGGGTGGAGCAGTCTGGCAGCTCGTCGGGCTCATAACCCGAAGGTCGCAGGTTCAAATCCTGCCCCCGCTACCAGCTTCGGCAGGCCCGGTCTTCACGACCGGCGCCGGCGGAAGGTCCGGAAACCGGACCTTCCCAGGCCAAAGGCTCGGGCTTGGTGGTCGCGCACTGCTCACGCGACCACACCGAAATCCAGTTGTACGGACAAGGGGCCCGCAAGGGCCCTTTGTCGTTTTCGCGCTTGTGGGCTCGCGATCCGGAAGTAACTGCTTTTGAGTGCGTGCTTCGGAAGAAAGTGTGCGCAGTGGCGTTTTGCTGGGCAATGCATTGCATCGAGGCACCGCAGCGGCATCCGGTGCCGTTTCATGGGAGTGACGTACGCGTGGCCGATAAAGCTGTCGAAATCGCGAACCTGCTCGCCCCGACCGTCGCGTCGCTGGGTGTCGAGCTGCTGGGCGCGGAGTACCTGCCGTCTCCCGGCAGTGCCGTGCTGCGCCTGTACATCGACGTGCCGTCCGATGAGGCCGTCGGCGAGGACGGACAGCCGCGCTCGGTGACCATCGAGGATTGCGAAGCCGTCAGCCGCGAGGTCTCCGCGCAGCTCGACGTCGAGGACCCGATCAGCGGCATGTACACGCTGGAAGTCTCCTCGCCGGGCATCGACCGCCCGCTGTTCACGCTGGCGCATTACGAGCGCTTCGCCGGCGAGACCGCGAAGGTCGGCCTGAAGCTGCCGCAGGACGGCCGCCGTCGCCTGCAGGGCCGCATCGTGCGCGTGCAGGGCGGGGACGTCGTGTTCGACGTGGACGGAAACGAATTCGTTACCGCGTTCGGCAACATCGACAAGGCGCGCCTGGTCCCGGACTGGGCCGCGCTGGGAATGGCCCCGGTCAAGCCGGGCAAGGACAAGCCGGCGAAGGGCGCCCCGAAGGGCAGCGCTTCGAAGGCGAAGAAGTAACCACCAAATCACCATCAAAGCCGGCGGCGCGAGCCGCCGACCGTGCGGAGTCAGAGAGATGAGCAAGGAACTGTTGCTGGTCGTGGACGCAGTCGCCAACGAGAAGGGCGTGCCGCGTGAGGTCATCTTCGAGGCCATCGAGGCCGCGTTGGCCTCGGCCGCGAAGAAGCGCTACCACGACGAGGACGTGCTGGTTCGCGTCACCATCGACCAGAAGGACGGCAGCTACGAAACCTACCGTCGCATGGAGGTCGTGGCCGACGACGTCGTGATGGAGTCGCCGGACCGCCAGATCCGCATGATGGACGCCATCGACGAAGTCGAAGGCGTGGAAGTCGGCGACTACATCGAAGAGCAGATCGAGAACCCCGAGTTCGGCCGCATCGCCGCCCAGGCCGCCAAGCAGGTCATCGTCCAGCGCGTGCGCGAAGCCGAGCGCCAGCAGGTCGTGGACGCGTGGAAGGACCGCGTGGGCGAGCTGGTCACCGGCGTGGTCAAGCGCGTGGAGCGCGGCAACATCTACGTCGACCTGGGCGGCAATGCCGAGGCGATCATCCCGAAGGACAAGGGCATCCCGCGCGACGTGCTGCGTACCGGCGACCGCGTGCGCGGCTACCTGTTCGACGTGCGCAGCGAGCCCCGCGGCCCGCAGCTGTTCATCAGCCGTGCCGCACCGGAATTCATGATGGAGCTGTTCAAGCTCGAAGTGCCGGAAGTCGGCCAGGGCCTGGTGTCGATCAAGGCCTGCGCCCGCGATCCGGGCGATCGCGCCAAGATCGCCGTCGTCGCGCACGACAACCGCACCGACCCCATCGGCGCCTGCATCGGCATGCGCGGCTCGCGCGTGCAGGCCGTGAGCAACGAGCTCAACGGCGAGCGCGTGGACATCGTGCTGTGGTCCGACAACCCGGCCCAGTTCGTCATCAACGCGATGGCGCCGGCCGAAGTGCAGTCGATCATCGTCGATGAAGAGAAGCACTCGATGGACCTGGCCGTGGCGGAAGACCGCCTGGCGCAGGCGATCGGCAAGGGCGGCCAGAACGTGCGCCTGGCCAGCCGTCTGTCGGGTTGGCAGCTGAATGTGATGACGCAGGACCAGGTCACGGCGAAGTCGGAGGCCGAACAGGCATCGGCCCGCCAGCTGTTCCAGGACAAGCTGGAAGTCGACGAGGAAATCGCCGGCATCCTGGTCTCGGAAGGCTTCAGCACGGTCGAGGAAATCGCTTACGTCCCGGTCGGCGAGCTGCTGGCGGTCGAGGGCTTCGACGAGGACATCGTCGAGGAACTGCGCTCGCGAGCCCGCGACGCGCTGCTCAACGAGGCCCTGGCGGCCGAGGAAGAGCTCGACGAGCACCAGCCGGCGGCCGACCTGCTCGAGCTGGCCGGCATGGACGAGGCCACGGCCTACGCCCTGGCTGCCCGTGGCGTGGTCACCCGCGACGACCTGGCCGACATGGCCACCGACGAGCTGACCGATATCGAAGGCATCGACGAGACCCGCGCCGCCGCGCTGATCATGGAAGCGCGCAAGCACTGGTTCGAATGAATACCGCGTCAGCCCGCCCGGCACCCCCGGGCTAGAATGACGCCAACACGCGCGGGACCCGTCCCGCGCCACGAGGACACCGAATCCGAATGTCGCAGCAAACCACCATCCGCAAGCTGGCCGAACTGGTGAACACGCCGGTCGAGAAGTTGCTGGAGCAGCTGGCAGAAGCCGGCATGACCTTCAGCGGCCCCGACCAGGTCGTGACCAGCATCGAGAAAGTCAAGCTGCTCGGCTTCCTCAAGCGTGCCCATGGCAAGGCCGAGGACAAGGCCGAGCCGGGCGAAGCGTCGAAGAAGATCACGCTCAACCGCAGCCGCAAGCAGGAAATCACCGTCGGCGGCGGCAAGAACAAGACGACCGTCGACGTCGTGGTGCGCAAGAAGGTCACGCTGGTCAAGCCGACCGACTCGCAGCCGATGTCCGAGAGCGACGAGCGCGCCGACATCCTGCGCAAGCTGGAGGAATCCAAGCAGCGCAACCTCGCCGAACAGCAGCGCCTGGCCGCCGACGACAAGCGTCGCGCCGACGAGGCCGACGCCGTGCGCGTCCAGGCCGAGGAAGCCCGCCAGAAGGCCGAGGAAGAAGAGCGCGTGCGCCTGGCTGATGCCAGCGCGGCCGCCAGCGAAGCCGAAGAGCCGGTCCGCAAGCCTGCGACGAGCGGCCATGGCCACGGCCACGGTCATCCGAAGCCGGCTGCGCCGGCGCGTGCCCCCGAACCTGCCCGTGGCGCCCCGGCGCACAAGACGCGCGGTTCGCACGCGATGGTCGCGACCGTCGAGGACGACGACCGCACCAACCGTTTCGCGGGTCAGATGCACCTGAGCGCCACCGACCGTGCGCGCCGCTCCAGCAACACGCGCGGCAAGTCCAAGCCGACGCGCCGCCACGCCGAGCAGGCCCGTTCGGGCAGCGGCTTCATGCGTCCGACCGCGCCCATCGTCCGTGAAGTAGCGATCGGCGAGACCATCACCGTCGCCGATCTGGCGCAGAAGATGGCGCTCAAGGGCGGCGACGTGGTGAAGGCGCTGTTCAAGATGGGCGTCATGGCGACCATCAACCAGTCCATCGACTACGACACCGCCGCGCTGGTGACCGAGGAACTCGGCCACGTCGTGGTGAAGGCCGGTGCCGAGACCGCCGAGGACGCACTGCTGGCCCACGTCGAGGAGACGCAGGGCGAGAAGACCTCGCGTCCGCCGGTCGTCACGATCATGGGCCACGTCGACCACGGCAAGACCTCGCTGCTGGACTACATCCGCCGCACGAAGGTGGCCTCCGGCGAAGCCGGCGGCATCACCCAGCACATCGGCGCGTACCACGTGGAAACCGACAAGGGCGTCATCAGCTTCCTCGACACCCCGGGCCACGCCGCGTTCACCTCGATGCGCGCCCGTGGCGCCAAGCTCACCGACATCGTCGTGCTGGTCGTGGCCGCCGACGACGGCGTGATGCCGCAGACGCGCGAAGCCATCCAGCACGCGAAGGCGGCCGGCGTGCCGCTGATCGTGGCGATCAACAAGATCGACAAGTCCGACGCCGATCCGGGTCGCGTCAAGAACGACCTGCTCGCCGAAGACGTGGTCGCCGAGGATTTCGGCGGCGACACGCAGATGGTCGAGCTGTCGGCCAAGACCGGCCTGGGCGTGGACGACCTGCTCGATTCGATCTCGCTGCAGGCCGAAGTGCTCGAGCTCAAGGCCATGCCGACCGGCCGTGCCAACGGTACGGTCATCGAATCGGCGCTCGACAAGGGCCGCGGCCCGGTCGCGACGGTGCTGGTCCAGCAGGGCGAGCTCAAGAAGGGCGACTACCTCGTGTGCGGCGTGCAGTACGGCCGCGTGCGTGCGTTGTTCGACGAGAACGGGAAGCAGGTCGAGAAGGCCGGCCCGTCGATCCCGGTGCAGGTGCTGGGTCTGTCCGGCGTGCCGGATGCGGGCGACGACTTCGTGGTCGTCGACGACGAGCGTCTGGCCAAGGACGTTGCGCAGCAGCGCGACGCCAAGCGCCGCGAATCGCGCCTGGTCGCCGCTGCGGGCAACCGCATGGAAGACATCATGGCCCAGATGGGCAAGGGCGAGGGCCAGCTGAGCCTCAACCTCGTCGTCAAGGCCGACGTGCAGGGTTCGGTGGAAGCGCTGCGCCAGGCACTGACCGCGCTGTCCAACGACCAGATCCGCATCAACGTGATCAGCTCCGGCGTGGGCGGCATCACCGAATCCGATGCCAACGCCGCGCTCACCGCGAAGGCGACGATCATCGGCTTCAACGTCCGTGCCGACGCGTCGGCGCGCAAGGTGATCGAAGCCAACAACCTCGACCTGCGCTACTTCTCGATCATCTATGACGTGATCGACCAGGTGAAGCAGGTGGCCTCGGGCATCCTGGGCGTGGAGATCCGCGAAGAGATCATCGGCACCGCCGAGGTCCGCGACGTCTTCCGCAGCTCGAAGTTCGGCGCCGTCGCCGGCTGCATGGTCGTGGAAGGCGTGGTCAAGCGGAACAAGCCGATCCGCGTCCTGCGCGACAACGCCGTCATCTTCGAAGGCGAACTGGAATCGCTGCGCCGCTTCAAGGAAAACGTGGACGAAGTGCGCAACGGCACCGAGTGCGGCATCGGCGTGAAGGCGTACAACGACGTCAAGCCGGGCGACCAGATCGAGTGCTTCGAGCGCATCGAAGTCCAGCGCACCCTGTAAGACAGGAACGGGCGGGAGCCGACGCTTCCGCCCGTTTCCCGCTCCACCCAATCAGCAACTGGATCTATGCCTAAAACGTTCCACCGCACCGATCGCGTTTCCGCACAGCTCCGTCGCGAGCTGGGCACGCTGGTGCACGTATTCGTGCGCGAGCACGGCCTGCCTTCCGTCAGCGTCTCCGACGTGGAAGTCACGCGCGATCTCGCCCACGCGAAGGTGTTCGTCACCGCGCTGCAGCAGGAGCGTTCGAAGGAAGCCGTGAAGGCGCTGAAGGAACTCGCGCCGCAGATCCGCTTCCAGCTCGGCCGCGCGGTGAAGATGCGCCACGTGCCGGAACTGCATTTCCATTACGACGACTCGGTCGATCGTGGCGAGCGCATCGGCAACCTGCTGCGCGACAACCCGACGACGCCCGAAGACCAGGGCGACGCGGGCGAGTAAGCCGCCCACGCGGCCGTCCGCCGACGAACGCCTCGCCGTCCGTCAGCCCAACCTTCCATTCGATTGCCCTGACCCCGGGATCCAAGCAGGATTCGCACGGGGAGCCCTCGGCCTCGTTCCGTCGACCGGCGGACGCGGACCTCGCCCCGCTGCGACCTGCGGACCTTCTGCGGACGATCCATGACGAAAGCCAAGACGCGCTTCCGCCCGCTCGACGGCATCCTGCTGCTGGACAAGCCGCAGGGCATCAGCTCGAACCAGGCGCTGCAGCAGGCGCGGCACCTGTTCCGCGCGGAAAAAGGCGGTCACACCGGCAGCCTGGATCCGCTGGCGACCGGCCTGTTGCCGCTGTGCTTCGGCGAGGCGACGAAGATCGCCGGCCTGTTGCTGGGGTCGGCGAAGGCGTACGAAACCACCGCCGTGCTCGGTCTCACCACCGACAGCGATGACGCCGACGGCGCGCCGCTGGTCGAGCGTCCGGTCCCGGAACTGGACGACACGGCGATCGAAGCGGCGCTCGCGCCCCTGCGCGGTCCGATCCGCCAGCGCGCCCCGATCTATTCGGCGCTGAAGCAGGGCGGCGAGCCGCTCTACGCCAAGGCCCGCCGCGGTGAGGCCATCGAAGCGCCGGAGCGCGACGTGGTGGTGCATCGTTTCGAGCTGCTCGAACGCGACGGCCCGCGCCTGCGACTTCACGTCGAATGTGGGTCCGGCACCTACGTGCGCAGCCTGGTCCGCGACCTGGGCGAGGCGCTGGGCTGCGGCGCCCACGTCGCCACGTTGCGCCGGCTGTGGGTCGATCCGTTCCGCGAGCCGCGCATGGTCACGCTCGAGGCCCTGCGTGCGATGCGCGAAACCGGCGGCGAGGCCGCGATCGAGGCCTGCCTGCAGCCGATCGAGGCCGGTCTGTCGCAATTCCCGCGCGCGGACGTGGACGAGCCGGCCACGCGCCGGTTGGGCCAGGGCCAGACCGTGGATTGCGCCGAAGGCCCCGACGGAGTGGTCGCGGTGTTCGGCCCGGACGGGCGCTGCCTCGGACTGGGCCAGCGAACCGGCCTCCGGCTGGCGCCGCAACGCCTGTTCCGCTGGGCCGCGCTCAGCGGCCAGCCTGAACAGGCGGCGGGCTCGGCTGCGTGACGGCGATCCGTCCGATTGCGTGAATCGGGCGGACACGATCTTCACGCATCGCAGCGGTCGCATTCGCGTGCCCCTGCTGTTACAATTTCGCCGCTTTTCAAGCACCTAAGCAGTTCCTTTCGCAGCATCCCATCAGCAAACGGCGGGCCAGGCGGTGCGTCGGCGCGGTTCATTCCGGTCGATTCGCTCTCTGCAGGCCTCGCATCTACAAGGCAAAAGCATGTCCATCGACACCAGCAAGATCATCGAAGACAACAAGCGCGGCGCCAACGACACCGGTTCGCCGGAAGTCCAGGTCGCCCTGCTCACCGCTCGCATCGAGCAGCTCACCGGCCACTTCAAGATCCACAAGCAGGACCACCACAGCCGTCGTGGCCTGCTGCAGATGGTGAACCGTCGCCGCAGCCTGCTCGACTACCTCAAGCGCAAGGACAACGAGCGCTACAAGACCCTGATCGAGAAACTCGGTCTGCGTCGCTAAACGAAACACCCACCGCGGCGCAGCGATGCGCCGCGGTTCGTTTTTGAGGCAGCGCTTCAAGAACACCGGCAACAGATGAGGACCCGCGCATCGCGCACCAGTCCTCATGAGGCAAGCCTCACGAAGCAACACCGGACGCGCCACGCGCATCCACGCAAGACGTTCGAATCATCGAACCATCCGCATTCCAGGCCGCCCACGCGGTCGACCGGAGCGGGGCAGGGGCCTCGACCGGAACGCATCAGAAACGACAGGAACCCCAACGTGGCAAAAATCACCAAGACCTTCCAGTACGGCGACCACACTGTGACGCTGGAAACTGGCGAAATCGCTCGCCAGGCCAGTGGCGCCGTCATCGTCAAGATGGACGACACCGTCGTGCTGGTGTCTGCCGTCGCCGCCAAGAGCGCGCGCGAAGGACAGGATTTCTTCCCGCTGACGGTGGACTATCAGGAGAAGTTCTACGCCGGCGGCCGCATCCCGGGTGGATTCTTCAAGCGTGAGGGCCGTCCGACCGAGAAGGAAACGCTGATCTCGCGTCTGATCGACCGCCCGATCCGTCCGCTGTTCCCCGAGGAATACAAGAACGAAGTCCAGATCATCGCGACGGTGATGTCGCTGAATCCGGAAATCGACGGCGACATCCCGGCGCTGATCGGTGCCTCGGCCGCGCTCGCGCTGGCCGGCACGCCGTTCCAGGGCCCGATCGGTGCCGCGAAGGTCGGCTACAAGAACGGCCAGTACATCCTCAACCCGACCGCCGCGCAGCTGGCCGACTCCGAGCTGGAGCTGGTCGTCGCCGGTACGTCCAACGCCGTGCTGATGGTCGAATCCGAAGCGAAGATGCTGTCGGAAGACGTGATGCTGGGCGCGGTGATGTTCGGCCATCGCGAGATGCAGAAGGTCATCAACGCCATCAACGAGCTGACCGTGGAAGCCGGCACCAAGCCGTCGACCTGGGTCGCCCCGGCGAAGAACGACGCGCTGATCGCCGCCATCGTCGAATCGGCCGGCGCTTCGCTGAAGCAGGCCTACCAGATCCGCAACAAGGCCGAGCGCCGCGACGCCATCTCGGCGATCCGCAAGGACACCTGGGAACAGCTGTCTGGCCGCGCCGAAGCGTCCGGCTGGGTCGCGGGCGAGTACAACAAGGAGTTCGGCGATCTGGAATACACCACGATGCGCGACTCGGTGCTCGACACCAAGATCCGCATCGACGGTCGCGACCTGACCACCGTGCGTCCGATCGAGTGCAAGACCGGCGTGCTGCCGCGCACCCACGGCTCGGCGCTGTTCACCCGCGGCGAAACGCAGGCCATCGTGGTCACCACGCTGGGCACCGCGCGCGACGGCCAGATCATCGATGCCGTCTCGGGCGAGTACAAGGAAAACTTCCTGTTCCATTACAACTTCCCGCCTTACTCGGTGGGTGAGACGGGCCGTTTCGGCGCGCCGAAGCGTCGCGAAATCGGCCACGGCCGCCTCGCCAAGCGCGGCGTGCTGGCGACGATGCCGACGCTGGAAGAGTTCCCGTACACGATCCGCGTCGTATCGGAAATCACCGAGTCGAACGGTTCCTCGTCGATGGCTTCGGTCTGCGGTTCCTCGCTCGCGCTGATGGACGCCGGCGTGCCGGTGAAGTCGCCGGTCGCGGGCATCGCGATGGGCCTGGTGAAGGAAGGCGATCGCTTCGTGGTGCTGTCGGACATCCTGGGTGACGAAGATCACCTGGGCGACATGGACTTCAAGGTGGCCGGTTCGCAGGAGGGCATCAGCGCCCTGCAGATGGACATCAAGATCCAGGGCATCACCGAAGAGATCATGAAGGTCGCACTCGCCCAGGCGAAGGAAGGCCGTCTGCACATCCTCGGCGAGATGGCCAAGGCCATCACCGCGCCGCGCAGCGAGCTGAGCGAGTACGCCCCGCGCCTGCTGACGATGAAGATCCACCCGGACAAGATCCGCGAAGTGATCGGCAAGGGTGGCTCGACCATCCAGGCCATCACCAAGGAAACCGGTACGCAGATCGACATCCAGGACGACGGCACGATCGTCATCGCCTCGGTCAACGCCGCCGCCGCCCAGGCCGCGAAGGCGCGCATCGAGCAGATCACGTCCGACGTCGAGCCGGGCCGCATCTACGAAGGCAAGGTCGCCAAGATCATGGACTTCGGTGCGTTCGTCACGATCCTGCCGGGCAAGGACGGCCTGGTGCACGTCTCGCAGATCTCGAGCGAGCGCGTGGAGAAGGTCTCCGACAAGCTGAAGGAAGGCGACACCGTCAAGGTGAAGGTGCTGGAAGTCGACAAGCAGGGCCGCATCCGCCTGTCGATGAAGGCCGTCGAGGAAGGCGAGGGCGTCCCGGCCGAGTAAGCCGGAAGTTCCCCTTCGGCGACATCGCCGGAAACACGAAAAAGCGGGCTTCGGCCCGCTTTTTCTTTGGGCGCCGTCCGCTGTCGTTCGTGGGTGCTGGCGGAAATCCCGCCAGGAGGCGCACCGTCAAAGAGCACCGTCATCCCGGCGAAATCCGAATCCCGGAGGCGCTTCGCTTCCCCCGGCTACCAGACCTCATCGTCACGCCGGCGAAAGGGGAACGCGTCGTCTCGCCGCGCCTGCTTCGCGCTACGCTTGGCCCATCCAACCGGAGCCGCGCCTCGCCGAGGAAGGCCGCTACGGGCGCGCCGACTGGCCGCATGCGGCGGGCCAGCAATGCTTCGATCAGGCGCTGCCGGATGAGGCGAAAGCGCATTGACGATTGCGTGACCGTTTCAAAGAACGCGGGCCAAAGAACGCGGGCCCGCCTGTCACGGAAGTGGGCCCGCAACCGTCCTGTCGGTATCAGCCGTTATCTCGACCCCCGCCATGTCCGCCAGCACGATCGATTCCGCTTTTGAAACCCACCGCCCGCGCCTGATGGCGCTCGCATACCGGCTGCTCGGCAGTCGCAGCGACGCAGAGGAAATCGTGCAGGACGCCTGGCTGCGCTGGCACCAGGCCGATCGCGCGGCGATCCGCGACCCCGAAGGTTGGCTGGTGACGACCACCACGCGCCTGGGCATCGATCGCCTGCGCCTGGCGCGCACGGAGCGCGAGGTGTATCCGGGCCCGTGGCTGCCCGAGCCGCTCACGGTCGACGATTCGCCCGGCCCGGAGCAGCAGGCCGACGTCGCGGGGCAGGTGTCGCTGGCGTACCTCGCGTTGCTCGAAAAACTCGGCCCGGAAGAACGCGCGGCCTTCCTGCTGAAGGACGTGTTCGACTACGACTACCCGCAGATCGCCGAACTGCTCGGCCACACCGAAGCGAACTGCCGGCAGATGGTGAGTCGCGCCCGCACGCGCGTGCAGGCCGAACGTCCGCGTTTTGCCGTCGCGGCCGACACGCACCGTCGCCTGCTCGAGAGTTTCATGCACGCGATGCAGCGCGGCGATCGCGAATCGATCATGGCGCTGCTGCATGCCGATGCGCGCCTGGTGTCCGACGGCGGCGGCAAGGTCACCGCCGTCATTCGTCCGCTGGAAGGCGCGCAGCGCATCGCCGATCTTTACTGGACGGTGGCGCGACGCGTTGGTGACGACGCCGAGTTGCGACTGGGGCATGTCAACGGCGAGCCGGCGCTGCTGCGTTTCCATGAAGGGACGCTGCATTCGATCAGCACGATCGTGGTCGATGAGGACGGGCGCATCACGCAGGTGTTGTCGGTGCTTAATCCGGACAAGTTGCGTGGATTGTTGGCGTAAGCGCTTGCGCCAAAGCGCAGATGGGTTCCAGCTTTCGCTGGAATGACGGTGGTCTTGCAGCCCGGGTTACCCGGGCTACAAGAGCGATACTGCTACGGCGCCTGCCTCACGCGTTCGGCAACGGCTTGCGCAGCCCGACATTGAGCACATTCCACGCACGGATGGATGCGACGGCGAACGTCAGCTCCGCCATCTCGCGCTCGTCGAACTGCTCGCGCGCCTGCTCCAGCGCATCGTGCGGTACCGGCGTCGTGCCGAGGGCATTGAGGGTTTCGGCCCACGCCAGCGCGGCGCGCTCGCGCGCATCGAACAGCGGGCTTTCGCGCCAGGCGGGCAGGGTGTCGAGCTTGCGCTGGCTTTCACCGGCCTTGCGCAGCATCGTCGAATGCATGTCCAGGCAGAACACGCAGCCGTTGATCTGCGATACGCGCAGCGACACCCATTCCACCAGCTTCGCGCCGAGCGGACCCTTGTGCAGGCCGGTGCTGAGCTGGAGCAGGTTCTGGAAGGCGGCAGGGGCGAGGGCGGTGTAGTCCAGTTCGGTGGCAGCGTTCATGTCGTCTCTCTCATGTTGGCGGCCAGGGCGGCCGCTTCATGACATAGGACGGGGCAGGGCGGCCAGTTGTGACAGTCCGGACGGATCCTTGCCGGCAGCGGCCGGAAGGTGGGTCAGCGTCCCTTCGAGGAAGCGCGCGCCAGTCGCGGCAGCACGTCCAGGACCAGCCGTTGCGCCAGCGCCACGACGGGCGAAGCGAGCGACAGGATCGCAGCGCCGGCGCTCCACGCGATCCAGGTATCGCCACGTCCGTGCGAGAACACCAGCGCGAGGTTTCCTGCCATCGCGATCGACACCGGCAGCCATGCCACCGCCACGACCAGCGTGACGAGCGCGACACGACGCACGATGCCGCGGCGCGCAATCACCACGCCACTGCCGGCGATGGCGCACAGGCCAAGCGCCGTGAGCGCGTTGCCGAGCGGGAGTCCGCCGGGAAGCGCCACTTCCAGATACCGCGCGCCGGTCATGAGCGAGCCGATGGCGAAGACGCCGAGCGCGAGCAGGCCCGATGCGATGAGTGCGTCGATCTTCCAGCGTGGCTGCATGGGGTGCTCGTGCGAAGGCGAACGCCGAGCCTACGCAGTGCGATTTCCTGAGACAACCGCAGTGCGGGCCCTCTACCATCAGGACGGTTACGCACCCGCAATGTGCCTTTGTAGCCCGGGTAAGCGAAGCGCACCCGGGGTGGGCGTGACAGATTCAAGAAGGGTCCCGGCCTTCGCCGGGATGACGGTCTTCGATGGTGCTCCGCTGCTGTTCGCCGACATGGCGTCCGCAAGGCGCCGCGCTACGTCGCCATCCGCAACGTCGTCGTCGTCCCACGCCCCTCATCGGAAGCGAAATTCAGGCGCCAACCCAGGTGCTCGCACAGGCGCGAGATCAGATCCAACCCGATACCGCCCCCATCACGCCCGCCGCCGCGCGCGACGCTGGCGTAGATGCGCGCGATTTCCTCCGGCGTCATGCCGTGGCCGGGGTCGTCGATCACCACCGTCGCCGGCGCTTCGAGCCGGATCGTGATGCGCCCGCGATCGCTGTGCTCGATCGCATTGCGAAGCAGGTTGCCGATGGCGGCCTGCACGATCGGCAGCGGCGCGAGGATCTCGCAGGGCTGCAGCGAGAGGATGTCGAGCCGCAGGTCCTTGTCGCGCGTGAGATGGCGATGGTCGTCGACGATCCCGGGAATCAGCTCGTCCAACGCGACGTGGTCGCTGGAGCGCGCGAGCCGCGCCGGATCCTTCGCCAGCACCAGCAGCAGCGAGATCAGCTGCTCCACCTCGCGCGCGGTGCGCTGGATGCGTTGCAGCTGGCCGCGTGCGGGTTCGGGCAGTTGCGACTGTTGCAGCGCGATCTCGCTCGCGCCGGCGATCACCGCCACCGGTGTGCGCAACTCATGGCTGGCGCTGTCGATGAACACGCGTTCGCGTTCGACGAACCGGTCGTTGCGTTGCAGGTAGTTGTTGAGCGCGTCGGCGATCACCACCAGTTCGGCGCTGGCCGAATCGGGCGTTTCGATGCGCTGCCCGGCCTGGTCCGGCCGCAGGCGCTCGATCGACTGCGCCATGTCGCGCAGCGGCTTGATCAGGCGGTTCACGCTCCAGGCGATGGCGATGCACAGCAGCACGACCAGCGTCACCGCCGAGCCGACCATCGTCAGGCCCATGTCGAACTCGCGTTCTTCCAGGTCGGTGATGTCCAGCGCCAGCGCGAGCGGACGGCCATCGACTTCGCGCACCAGTGCGACGCGCTCGACGCCGTCGATCATGATCTCGTCGTAGACGCCCGGTCCGACGCCGCGCAGCGGCTGCGGCATCGACGCCGGATCGCGTCCGTCGAAGAACGCCAGGCTCTGTGTGTTGGTCCAGCGGGCGCCCGGTTCGCGCTCGCGCAGTTCCAGCAGGTGGTCCATCTCCGAATCGAGCAGCGTCTGCCACACCAGCCGTTCGGCGTGCTCGTTCACGATGAAGCCGTGCACGACCACCGCCACGCTCAGCACCGCCACGTAGCCGAGCAGTCCGAGCAGGATGCGTCGGCGAAGTCCCGTGCGCTTGGTCACTCGATGGCCTCGCTGGCGGAGGTCGCGATTTCGCCGGCGACGATGCGGTAACCCACGCGCGGCAAGGTCTGGATCAGCTTCATGTCGAACGGACCATCGACGCTGCGTCGCAGTTCGTAGATGTGGGAACGGAGCATGTCGCCGTCCGGCGGATCGTCGCCCCACAGCGCGTGCTCGAGGCGGTCGCGCGTGACGGCGGCGGGGCTGGCCTGCATCAGCACTTCCAGCAGCTTGCGGCAGGCCGGGTAGAGGTGCAGCGCACGGCCCGCGCGCGTGGCTTCCAGCGTGCTCATGTCCAGTTTGAGATCGCCCACCTGCAGCACCTTGCTGCGGCCGCGCCCGCGTGCGCGCGTGACCAGCGCTTCCAGGCGCACTTCGAGCTCGGGCAGGTGGAAGGGCTTGGTGAGGTAATCGTCGGCACCGGCGCGGAAGCCGGCGATCTTGTCGGGCAGTTCGTCGCGGGCGGTGAGCATCAGCACCGGCGTGTCGCGGCCGGCCTCGCGCAGGCGGCTGAGGACTTCGCGGCCGTCCATGCGCGGCAGCATCCAGTCCAGCACGATCGCATCGAATTCCTTGGTCACCGCCAGATGCAGGCCGGTGGGGCCGTCCGGTGCGGCGTCGAGCGTGAATCCGCGCGCATCGAAATACTCGAACAGGTTGGCGACCAGGTTGTGGTTGTCCTCGACGACCAGTACGCGCATCGCGGCCATGCCTCCCAGGTTTCGGCGGGTTTGGCGCGCACGCGCCTGCGCCCATTCTGCACCCGTGGACATCGGAATGCCGTCGGAATTACGGCCGGATTCCACCTCAGGGCCGTCCAGCGAAATGCCCGATGAACGCATCCATCCCGATGCGTCAGATCCGACCGCATTCCGACACCTCGCAACCGAGCATGCCCGCGTCATTTCGAATACCCCAAGTTCCGTCATGCGCAGTGCGATTTCCCACGCGTCCGTCGCTCCAATGCAGGCAAGTTCCAGGATCCGGAAGAGTCCGATGGACGTCATGCCGCGCGACGGCCTGCGTTTCATCCTCACGCATGTGCTCATGCCGTTGCTGGGCTTCGCGCTGCTGCTGTTCTTGACGCGCTGGCTCGATGGCGACCAGTGGATCGCCGACCGCCTCTATGCGCTGCAGGGCGGGCGCTGGGCGCTACGCGATGCGTTCATGACGCAGACGCTCGTGCACCAGGGCGGGCGCGATCTGAGCATCGCGCTCTGGGCGGGTGCGGCGGCGGCGTGGCTGGTCGCACGGCGTCGCGCGGACTGGGCATCGCTGCGCGCGCCGCTGGCGTACCTGATCGTCGCCGTCACCCTGTCGGTGCTGTGCGTGTCGTGGGTGAAGTCGTGGTCGAACATGGACTGCCCGTGGGACCTGCAGCGCTACGGCGGGCTGCGTCCGTACATCGCGCTGTGGGACGTGCGCCCGATCGGGCTGCACCGTGGCGCCTGTTTCCCAGCGGGACACGCGAGCGGCGGCTACGCGTGGCTGTCGCTGTATTTCTTCCTCGGCGCGGTGCGGCCGCGCTGGCGCTGGGCCGGTCTCGCGGCGGGGCTCGGCCTCGGCCTGGTGTTCGGCATCGCGCAGCAGCTGCGCGGCGCGCATTTCGCTTCGCATGACATCGCCAGCGCCGCGATCTGCTGGATGGCGGCCGTCGCCACCTGGCAGGTGTTCCGTCCGAGCCTGGTGCGTTCGCGCTGGCTGGCCGCGGGCATCGGCCAGCGGGAGGCGAAGGCATGAGCTCGATCGTCTCGCGCCGCCCGTTCGACGACGGGCTGCGCCGCGTTTTCCAGTTCCTCTCGATCCGTCCGGAGATGACGGTCGAACGCCTCGCGTTCTACGTCGCGGCCTTCTTCACCGCGTTCTGCAACGGCGCGTTCTTCCGCGCAGTCGCGGCGACCGGCGCGCTGCACGGTGCGTCGGGATGGGCGGTCGGGCTCAGCCTGGTGGCGATGATCGGCGCGCTCAACATGCTGCTGCTGTGCGTGCTGCTCACCCGCTGGTCCGCGCGGTGGGTCCTGACGCTGCTGATCCCGGTCACCGCGATGGCCGCGCATTTCATGAGCCGCTACACCGTCTATCTCGACGCGGACATGATGCGGAACATCCTGCACACCGACGGCAAGGAGTCCGGCGAACTGCTCTCGCTGGGCATGCTTCCCAGCCTGCTGTGGCTGGGTGTGCTGCCGACGGCGGCGGTGTGGCGCGTGCGCCTGAAATTGCGGCCGATGGGGCGCGCGGCGCTGGTGCGGCTGGGCTGCATCGTGCTGTCGATCGTCGTGGCGGGCGGGGCGATGATGGCGTCGTTCCAGGACCTGTCCGCGCTGATGCGCAACCACAAGGAACTGCGCCACCTCATCACGCCCGGCAACTACATCGTCTCTCTGGCACGCGTGGCCAGGCATGACGGCGGGCGCCACCAGCCCAAGACGCCCATCGGCGTGAACGCGCATGTCGTCGGTCGCGATCCGAGCGCGAAGCCGCGTCTGCTGGTGATCGTCGTCGGCGAAACGGTGCGCGCGCAGAACTGGGGTCTCAACGGCTACGCGCGGCAGACCACGCCGCAGTTGCGCGACATCGGTCCGATCAACTTCACCGATGTCACCTCGTGCGGCTCGGCGACGGAAGTTTCGGTGCCCTGCATGTTCTCGCCGTTCGGCCGCGCGCATTACGACGAGGACCGCATCTCGCACACGCAGTCGCTGCTGAACGTGCTCGACCACGCCGGCATCGGCGTGCTGTGGCGCGACAACCAGACCGGTTGCAAGGGCGTGTGCGAAGGCCTGCCGTTCCAGTCGTTCGAACACGCGAAAGATCTGCAGTCCTGCACGGCCGAAGGTTGTCTGGACGAAGTGATGCTGCACGGCCTGGCCGACGAGATCGCGCGCCGTCCGGGCGACCAGGTCATCGTGATGCACCAGCTGGGCAGCCACGGGCCGAGTTACTCCAAGCGTTATCCCGCGCGGCTTCGCCACTTCACGCCGACGTGCGAAACGGCGGATCTGGGCGACTGCACGCGCGAGGAGATCGTCAACGCGTACGACAACTCGGTGCTGGGCACCGACGATTTCCTCGCGCGCACGATCCGTTTCCTCGCAGAGCAGTCCTCGCGCGAGACGGCGATGATCTACCTGTCCGACCACGGTGAATCGCTGGGCGAGAACGGCCTGTACCTGCACGGCGTGCCGTACGCCATCGCGCCCGACACGCAGACGCGCGTGCCGATGGTGATGTGGTTCTCGCCGGGCTTCGCGGCCGACCGCAACCTCGACATCGACTGCATGAAGCGCGAGAGCCATGCGCCGGCGAGCCAGGACAACCTGTTCCACTCGGTCCTGGGCCTGATGCAGGTGCAGACGCCCGAGTACGACCGCAAGCTGGACCTGTTCGACCGCTGCGTCGCGCCGGGCTGAGGCCGGGCGCCACGCCGGCCCGCGTTCGACCCACCGGACGCGCCGGATACCGTGGGACGCCGATCGGGCGAGCCACGACCCGGAGCCGCTGGCAAGTGTCGGCAGTGGGTCGTCGCATGGCAGGCGTGCTGCACCGCACGCCTGCGTCATCCTGCGGACGTTCCTGCCGGCCGATCCGCCGGCATGCGGAGGCCGCGATGTCGAAATCATTCTGGTGCGCAGGCTTGCTGGCGCTCGCCACGGCAACGGTTCCGGGCATGGCGGCCGAACTGGGCGTACTGGCGCCGGTGCTGGCGAACGGCCAGCCGCAGACGCAGGACGATCCGGCAGGGCACGCCGCGCCGGTGGTGACGCGCGTGCGCTCGGGCGGGCTGTACGAGCAGGTCCAGCGCGAAGCGCGCGAGGGTTTCCTCGGCACCGTGCTCGCGTTGGACGAAAGCGCGCAACGCATTGCCGGTGCGACGACGCCGACACCGACGTGGCTCTACCTGTCGGCCGAAGACGGCGGCTTCGCGCGACGTGGATTCTGGCTGGAAGAGAACGGGCGCCGACGCTTCGTCGATGAGCTGTTCGTCGATCTCGTCGTCGATGCGGACACGATCGCCGACAGCGGCTTCGAGGAAATCTTCAGCCATGAGATGGGGCACGTCTTCCTGCGCCGGCTCATGCCCGGCCTGCCGTACGGCTGGTCGCGCACGCCGCACAGCAGCATGAGCGTGACCGATTACCCCACCGCGTTCGACGAAGGATTCGCCACGCATTTCTAGAGCCTGGTGCGGCGGCATTCGCGCAATCCGCGGCTGGAGGAACTCACGCTGGGCCTCGATGCCAAGCCCTTCCTGCCGTACTGGCTGAGCAACCTGGATCGCGCGGGCCGCATCGACGGCGTGCGCCGGAACCTCTTCGTCCAGCAGCAGTTCGTGCCTGCGGGTAGCGATGCCGAAGCGTGGTCGCGCGCGAACGAAAGCACCGCCTTCGACATGGCGCGGTTGAAGAACGGCCAGCAGATGCTGTCGTCCGAGGGCGTGATCGCCACGCTGTTCCATCGCTGGCTGGTGCCGGGCGAGGGTTCGCGGGACGCGATCGTGTCGCGGTATTCGCAGCTGTTCCGCACGATGGCGACGGCGAGTGCGCGTGGGTGGACGATGAAGTCCGACACGCCGATGTTCCTCGATCTGGTGGACCGGTATTGCGCCGACGTGCCGGCCGATTGCGCGCGCATCCGCAACCTCGTGCTCGACACCACGTATGGCGCCACCGCCGACGCCACGCTCCCGCGCACGACCGAAGCGATGGCCGAACGCGGGCGCATCGGCGACATGGCCGGCTTCGTGGCCGGTTTGAAGCAGGCGCGCGCGCAGATGGCGCAGCTGCAGACGGCGGTCGCGCAGGACCCGAAGCGGTTGCGCGCGATGCTGGGGCCGGACCTGTGGCTGCTCGGCCACACGCCGGTGAAGCCACCGGGGTTGCCGTCGAACGAGGTCGCCGTGAACCTCAACACGGCGGAGATCGAGCAGCTGCGCACCTTGCCCGGCATCGATGCGGCGAACGCGGAACGTGCGTTGCGCAGTCGTCGTGAGAGCGGGGCGTTCGCGGATATCGCGGATTTCGCGCGGCGGAGCGGAATGAGCGCGGTGCAGGCGGATGCGTTGGAGGCTTCGGCTGCGGCGCTGCAGAAGGCGGGCTTGAACGAGCGCCGATGACGTTCATGTAGCCCGGGTAGCGTGAGCACACCCGGGTTCGGCGAAGTGGCCGCGTCCCCTGATGCGCTTCGCTTACCCGGGCTACGACGTGAATTACTTCACACGCTCACATCGCGTTCGAACAGATCGCTCTGCGCCACCGGTACGTCATCGCGATCGATGAACCCCGACAGCCCCACGCCGACCAGCCGATACAACGTGTCCTCCGGCAGCGGCACACGCGTGCGCAGGTCGCAGGCGATGCGCGACAGCTGTTCCAGAGTCGCCGGTCGTTCCATCGGCGTGAGGCTGCGCGTAAGGATGCGGAAGTCGGCGGTTTTCAGCTTCAACACGACGGTGCGCGCGACGCGTTCGGGATCGCGTTCGAGTTCGCGCCCGTAGCCTTCCCACGTTTTCTCCGCGAGCCTGCGGATATGCGGCTCCAGCTCGTCCAGTGGCAGGTCGCGTTCGAAGGTGTCTTCGGAAGAAATCTGCAACGTGGGGCGTTCGGGTTCCACGGGGTTGTGGTCGATGCCCAGCGACAGTTCGTAGAGCCGGCGGCCCCATCGGCCGAAGCGCAGCTCCAGTTCGGCCGCGCCCAGTTCGCGCAGCTGCGCGACGGTCCCGATGCCCAGTTCCTGCAGCTTGCCCTCCATCACCTTGCCCACGCCGGGCAATCGCCCGACCGGCAGCGGCGCGAGGAATGCCTCGATCTGGTGCGGACGGATGACGAACAGGCCGTCTGGCTTGCGCCAGTCCGAGGCGATCTTCGCCAGGAACTTGTTCGGCGCCACGCCCGCCGATGCGGTGAGCTGCGTTTCCTCGCGGATCGCCTCGCGGATGGCCTGCGCGGTGGCGGTCGCGGTGGGCAGGCCGGTCTTGGTGGTGCTGACGTCGAGGTAGGCCTCGTCGAGCGACAGCGGTTCGATCAGGTCGGTGTGGCGCTGGAAGATCTCGCGCACCTGCCGCGAGACGGCCTTGTAGCGGACGAAGTCCGGCGGCACGAAGACCGCCTGCGGGCACAGGCGCTCGGCGCGGATGGCGGGCATCGCCGATCGCACGCCGAACGTGCGCGCCTCGTAGCTCGCCGCGCAGACCACCGAGCGCGCGCCGCGCCAGGCGACGACCACCGGCCGCCCGCGCAGGGACGGGTCGTCGCGTTGTTCGACCGACGCGTAGAAGGCGTCCATGTCGACGTGGAGGATCTTGCGGGGCGGGGCGGACACGGGCTGGCAGGGCGGTGCGGGGTGTTGTTAGTCAAAATGCTAACAACTGCGGGCCGCGGGGTCACGTGCCGATGGGTTACGGACATCGGGGTTGGGTCATGCCGCGTCCTCCCGCGGCATCGAACCGCGCTTCCCGCCCTCCCGCACGCTGCGCACGTGCTCCGACACCTGCCGCTGCATCGCGTCGAACGCGTCGCGCACGGCGACGTAGGCGTCCTCGTGCGAATGATCCTTCGTCGGCGTGCGGCCGGCCTCGAAGGTGGCGCCGCGCATCACCGCATGCACGTGGACGAGGTAGCGATTACCGTGCTGGTGGCGATGCTCGGCATGGCGCACCGCGACATCGCACGACTGCAGCTGCGGCGCGATCTGCCACAGCTTGTGCGCATGGCGCAGGATGTCCTCGCGCAGCGCCTCCGATACGGGCAGGCCTTCGAAGCGGATCGTGACGTCGTGTTGCATGGGGGCTCCGTTACGGTGGGACGAGCCTCCATTTGCCGATCATCCCGATGCGATGTCAGCTTGAAACTTGGACATGGCCGCGTGCATGGTGGAGGCGCATGATGTCCGACTGGCAGCACGCCCGATGAGCACCTGGTCCCTTCCATCGCTGTTCTCGCCCGCCTCGGTCGCCGTGATCGGCGGCAGCCCGCGCGAGCGGTCGATCGGACGCGCGCTGCTGCACAACCTCCAGTCGGGCGGTTTCGCCGGCAGCATCGGCCTGGTGAATCCGCGTCATCGCGAGATCGAAGGCGTCGCAGCCGTTGCACGCGTCGCCGATCTTTCGTTCGTGCCGGAGCTGGTGCTGATCGCCACGCCCGCCGCGATGGTGCCCAAGTACGCGAAGGCCGCCGCCGAACACGGCGCCTCCGCGGCCGTCGTGCTGAGCACGGGCCTGGAACAGGGCGAAGGTTCGTTCGCCGCGGAGCTGCAGGAGATCGCGCGCGCCCACGGCATGCGCCTGGTCGGACCCAACAGCCTGGGCGTGATCGCACCCCACGCGCGGCTCAACGCCAGTTTCGCCGCGCACACGCCGTTGCCGGGCGACATCGCGGTGATATCGCAATCGGCCGCGATCGCCGCGGCGTTGACCGAATGGGGCACGAGTCGCGGAATCGGCTTTTCCGCCGTTGCGGCGCTCGGCGATGCGCTCGACGTGGATTTCGCCGACCTGCTGGACTACTTCGCGCGCGACCGCCATTCGCGCGCGATCCTGCTGTACGTCGAATCCATCCGCGATGCGCGCAAGTTCATGTCGGCCGCACGCGCGGCGGCGCGTTTGAAGCCGGTGGTGGTCGTGAAATCCGGCCGCCACGCGCCGCGCACCGTCGCGCCGCACACGCACGCGGCGGCGCTCGCATCGCCCGATGCCGTATACGCGGCGGCCTTCCATCGCGCCGGCATGCTGCGCGTGCGCGCGTTGAACGAACTGTTCTCAGCGGCCGAAGCGCTCAGCCGCGTCGATTCGTTGCCGGGCCGGCGCCTGGCCATCTTCGCCAACGGACGCGGCACGGGCGCGCTGGCCGCCGATCGCCTGCTCGACATGGGCGGCACGCTGGCCGCAATCTCGGAACCGGCGCGCGCGGCGATCCAGCCGATCGCATCGACCGCATGGCCGGGCACGAATCCGGTCGATTTCTACGGCGATATCGATCATGCGTCGTACGCGGACGCCTTCCGCGCGCTCGCATCGGACGAGGCGAACGACGCGTTGCTCGTGCTCAATACGCCCACCGCGCTGATGGACGCGCACAGCCGCGCCGATGCGCTCGCGCAGGCGCGCGAATCGCTGCCGTGGCACACGCGCAGGAAGCCGGTGTTCGCGGTGTGGCTGGGCGCGGACGACGCGGCGGCCGACCGGCTCAACGCCGCGCGCATTCCGAATTACCCGACCGAAGCCGACGCCGTGCGCGGCTTCATGTACCTGGTGCGGCATCGCGAAGCGCAGATGACGCTGATGGAGACGCCGCCGAGCTTGCCGGACGATCTGACCGTCGATACCGACACCGCGCGCGGCATCGTCGATGCGGCGATCAGGGCGGGGCGGCATTGGCTGGATCCGATCGAAGTCACGCGCGTGCTCGGCGCCTACGGCATCCCGATCACGCCGGTAGCTCATGCGCGCGACGCGGACGAGGCTGCGAGTGCGGCGGCGCAATGGCTCGCGCAGGGACTGCAGGTCGCGATCAAGGTGCTGTCGCCCGACATCGAGCACAAGTCCGACGTCGATGGCGTCCGGCTCAATCTCTTCAGCGAACAGGCCGTGCGCGAGGCGACCGCCTCGATCCTGCAACGCGCGCGCGACGCGCGGCCGGATGCGCGCATCGAAGGCGTCACCGTACATCCGATGATCGTGCGTCCGAAGGCCCGCGAGCTGATCGCGGGCGTCGCGGACGACGAAACCTTCGGGCCGGCGATCGTCTTCGGGCGTGGCGGCACGGCAGTGGAAGTGATCGACGACAAGGTGCTGGCGTTGCCGCCGCTGGACCTGCGGCTCGCGCACGAGATGATCGGCCGCACGCGCGTGTCGCGCATCCTCAAGGCCTACCGCGACGTGCCCGCCGCCGACGAGCGCGCCGTCGCGCTGGTGCTGGTGAAGCTGGCGCAGCTGGTGGTGGACGTGCCGGACATCCGCGAGGTCGACATCAACCCGCTGCTAGCCGACAAGGACGGCCTGATCGCGGTGGACGCGCGCATCGGCGTGTCGCCGTCGCGCCTGCTGCACAAGGGGCCGGGGCATCCGCGACTGGCGGTCCGGCCGTATCCGAAGGAATGGGAGCGCGAGATCGTGCTGTCCGACGGCGCCACGGCGTTCGTGCGTCCCGTGCGCGCGGAGGACGACGCGATGTTCCGCGAGTTCTTCGGGCGCGTGTCGGATGAAGACCTGCGCATGCGCTTCTTCCAGACCGTGAAGCACTTCAGTCACGAGTTCATCGCGCAACTCACGCAACTGGACTACGCGCGCTCGATCGCGCTGGTCGCCATCGATCCGCCCACCGGCGAGATGCTGGGAGCCGTGCGCCTGCTGGCCGATGCGAACTACGATCGCGGCGAGTACGGCATCCTCGTGCGCTCGGACCTCAAGGGCCATGGGCTGGGCTGGCGGCTGATGCAGATCATGATCGAGTACGCGCGCTGGCTCGGCCTGCGTTCGATCCAGGGCGAGGTGCTGCAGGAGAACCGCACGATGATCGAGATGTGCCGCGCGCTGGGGTTCTCGGTGGTCACCAATCCGGACGACGCGAGCCTGGTGACGGTGTCGTTGATGGTCAGCGAAGCGTAGCGCGTCATCGCTCCCGTAGGTCGATTTCCTAGACCCATCCCGTCGCGTAGAACACCCCGATCACCACGAACACCGCGATCGTCTTGATCACCGTGATCGCGAAGATGTCCTTGTAAGCCTGTCGATGCGTCAGGCCGGTCACCGCCAGCAGGGTGATCACCGCGCCGTTGTGGGGCAGGGTGTCCATGCCGCCGGACGCCATCGAGGCGACGCGGTGCAGCACTTCCATTGGAATGCCCGCCGCGTTGGCGTTGGCGATGAACGTCTCCGCCATCGCGGCCAGCGCGATGCTCATGCCGCCCGATGCCGAACCGGTGATGCCCGCCAGCGCGGTCACCGTCACGGCCTGGTTGACCAGCGGGTTCGGAATGGCGCCCAGCGCATTGGCGACGACGAGGAAGCCCGGCAACGCCGCGATCACCGCGCCGAAACCGTATTCGGAGGCGGTGTTCATCGCCGCCAGCAACGCGCCGCCGACGGCGGACTTGGTGCCTTCGGCGAAGCTGGCCATCACCGGCTTCCACGCGAATACCAGCACCGTCGCGATGCCCAGCAGCAGCGCGCCCTGCACGGCCCAGATGGCGGCGACCTTCGATACTTCCTGCACGACCGGCGCCGCGCTGCCGATCACCGCCGGATCGAAGCTGTGGCTTTCGCCGTAGAAGCGCGGAATGGCCGAGGTCAGCAGCTTGTTCGCCACGCCGACCAGCACCAGCGGCGCGATGGCGATCAGCGGATGCGCGAGCGTCTGGCCCGTGAACGGCGCCGGTTCGTTGACCAGGTCGGTGCCGTAGCCTTCGCCGTTCGCGCGAGCCTTGCGGCGGCGCCAGTCGAGGTAGGTCAGACCGACGACGAGGATGAAGATGCCGCCGATCGTGCCCAGCACCGGCGCGGCCCAGGTGGTCGTGCCGAAGAACGTGGTCGGGATGATGTTCTGGATCTGCGGCGTGCCCGGCAGCGCATCCATCGTGAAGGTGAACGCGCCCAGCGCGATCGTGCCCGGAATCAGGCGCTTGGGGATGTCGCTCTGGCGGAACAGCTCGGCCGCGAAGGGATACACCGCGAACACCACCACGAACAGCGACACGCCGCCGTAGGTCAGCAGCGCGCAGACGACCACGATCGACAGCATCGCGCGCTGCGCGCCGAACAGGCCGATGGTGGCGGTGACTATCGACTTGGAGAAACCCGACAGCTCGATCAGCTTTCCGAAGATCGCGCCGAGCAGGAACACGGGGAAATACAGCTTCAGAAAGCCGACCATCTTGTCCATGAACAGGCCGGTGAACATCGGCGCGACCAGCGATGGGTCGGTCAGCAGCACCGCGCCCAGCGCCGCCACCGGCGCGAACAGGATCACGCTGTAGCCGCGGTAGGCGACGAACATCAGGAAGCACAGCGCGGCCAGCACGATCAGGAATGCCATTGATGTCCCCGGAAACGAAGCCAATGAAGGGGCTGTTGCGAGCCTGCACCCTTCACGTCCCGGTCCTCGGGACGACGCATGCAGTCTCATTGGCGCGGGGAGCGCCCGGCATTGTCCGAAAGTACAGCAGCGACTCTTTGACGTTGCGCCCTAGTCTGGCGTCCAGACGGGGGAGGGCCCGTTGTCCATTCGCGCCGGTCGCAAACCGGCATGCGCACAACGTTGGGGAAGGAGCGTCGAGATGAAGCATCGCAGCACCCGTAATGGCCTGAGCCTCGCGATCGCAATGGCGCTGCTCGCGCCGCTCGCGCACGCACAGGACACCACCGCCGCCGCACAGGGCGAGGAAACCACCACGCTCGGCAGCGTCAGCGTCACCGCGCGAAAGCGCGAGGAGACGCTGCAGGAAGTGCCGGTCGCGGTCACGGCGTTCACCGCCGACGCGCTCGACCAGCTCAACGTCGAGGATCTCAGCGACCTCGACGGGCAGGTGCCGAACCTCACCATCTACGCCGCGCGCGGTTCGTCCAGCACGATCACCGCCTACATCCGAGGCGTCGGCCAGTCCGATCCGCTGTGGGGCGTGGACCCGGGCGTGGGCATCTACATGGACGATGTCTACATCGCCCGTCCGCAGGGCGCATTGCTCGACGTGTTCGACGTGGAGCGCGTGGAAGTGCTGCGCGGCCCGCAGGGCACGCTGTACGGCAAGAACACGATCGGTGGCGCGATCAAGTACATCTCGCGCGGCCTGAGCGTCGAACCGGACGGCCAGGTGTCGGTCACCGTCGGCAACTACAACCAGCTCGACGTGCGCGCCGCCGCCAGCGGTTCGGTCGGCGATGGCGCGCTGCGCGGCCGCCTTGCGGTGGCGAGTCTGAACCGCGACGGCTACGGCGAGAACCTCACCAACAACCAGCCCGTCAGCGACAAGGAAATCCTCGCCGCGCGCGGCCAGCTCGGCGCGTACGTCAACGATAACCTCGACATCCAGTTCGCCTTCGACTGGATGGACGACCAGTCCGGCGTGCGCGGCGCGAAGATGCTTGCGCCGAACCGCTTCGCCCCGGGCTTCGCGCCGCTGGATTCGCGCTACGACATCCGCAGCGGCATGCCCAACGTCAACGACACCGACATGAAGGGCCTGTCGACGACCGTCAACTGGCGCGTCAACGACGACTGGGCGGTGAAGTACGTCCTCGCCAAGCGCGAGTCCGACACCGAAACCAACATCGACTTCGACACGCTGCCCAACAAGATCGCCGACGTGAAGGCGTTCTACAGCGACGAGCAGGTCACCAACGAGTTGCAGGTGAACTACGACGGGGGCGGTCGCAGCCGCGGCGTGGTCGGCCTGTACTTCTTCGACGGCTGGGCCGGCGGCCAGGTGTTGAACAACTTCTTCAACGCCTCTTTCGGCGATACGCAGGGCACGGTCTACACCGACCAGTGGGCGCTGTACGCGGACTGGACGTTCGACCTGACCGAAAAGCTCAAGCTCGACGTCGGCGCGCGTTACACCGACGAGCGCAAGCACGCCGTCGTGCTCAACCGCTGCTACACCGATGCGACCTTCAGCACGCTGGCGGTGCGTTGCGCGGCGAACAACCCGACGCCCATCGCGGCGAACTTCGACAAGCGCATCGGTTTCCAGAACACCTCGCCGAAGGTGTCGCTGGATTACCAGATCACGCCGGACATCATGGTCTACGGCCTGGCTTCGCGCGGCTTCAAGTCGGGCGGCTACAACATCCGCGCGCAGGCGACCGCCGTGCCGCGTTCGGCCGAGCCGTTCGACGACGAGTCGGTCGACAGCTATGAGATCGGCACGAAGATGGCATTCGCGGAACAGACGCTGTTCCTGAACCTGGCCGCGTTCCACAACAAGTACAAGGACATCCAGCTGTCCGTGTTCACTTCCTACGACAGCAATGGCGATGGCGTGAACGACGCGTTCTTCGGCGACTTCACCAACGCCGGTTCGGGCACGGTGGAAGGCGTGGAAGTCGAGTACCAGTGGCTGCCGACGAAGCACTGGCTGATCAGCGGCAACCTGGCGTGGCTGGACGCGAAGTACGACGAGTTCATGTACGCGGGCGTCAACATCGCCGACGAGCAGGAATTCACCAATGCGCCGGAGTTCTCGGGCGCCTTGAACGTGGAGTGGCGCACGCCGCTGTCGAACGGCGGGGATATCTCCGCACGCGTCGGCTACAGCTACCAGAGCGAGGTGGTGGCGACGACGGAAATCGTCCGCACCGGCGCGCAGCCGATCACGCAGGACGGCTACGGCCTGGTCAACGCGGGTGTGATCTGGCGCCTGGACGAGAACTGGTCGTTCTCGCTGCAGGGCACGAACCTGGCCGACAAGGAATACCGCACGACGGGCTACAACCTCAACGCCGCGCTGGGCGTGCTGACGGGGTTCTACGGCGCGCCGCGTCAGTACAGCCTGGCGGTTCGGTACGACTTCTGAGTCCGCTCTGCTCCCTCCCCTGCGAAAGCAGGGGAGGGTTGGGGAGGGGTGAAGTCGCTCGCGATGCTGCTTCGTAGGGTGGGGTTCGCATGGCGAAACCCATCCTGCATAGACCCGTTTCGGGATCGGGCATCGCAGACGCGGGCGTGATCGCATGCGCCGGCCCTTACCCCAACCCCTCTCCCGGTGGGAGAGGGGCTTGGCTATCCTCAGCCCATGAGCCCCGCCGCATGCCCATGCTGAGCTTCACCACCGTCGCCATCGCCAGCCTCGCGTGGCTCGCGCTGATGTTCGGCACGGCGCTGTACGCCGAACGGCGGCCGACGGTGCTCGCGCGGCAATGGCGGCACGTCTATGCGCTGTCGCTCGCCGTGCACTGCACCTCGTGGACGTTCTACGGCACCGTCACGCAGGCCGCGCGCTACGGCTGGCCGCTGCCGCCGACCTTCCTCGGCGCGATCGTGCTTTACGGCCTGGCCATCGCCTTCATGGTGAAACTCGTGCGGCTATCGCGCGAGACCAATGCCACCTCGCTCGCCGACCTCATCGCCACGCGGCTGGGCAAGGACGCATGGCTCGCCGCCACGGTCACGCTCATCGCCGCGCTGGGCCTGATTCCCTACATCGCGTTGCAGCTGAAGGCGGTCGCGATGAGTTTCGCGATGCTCACCACGCGCAGCGCGCACGGTGCCGCCGCGCCGGCGTGGCAGGACAGCGCGCTGTACGTCGCGCTGGCGATGGCGTTGTTCGCGATGCTGTTCGGCACGCGCCGCGCCAGCGCCGCCGAACACAATCGTGGCCTCGTGCTGGCGATGGCGTTCGAATCGGTGTTCAAGCTCGCCGCGATGCTGGCGCTGGGCGCGTTCGTGTGGTTCGGCCTGGGCGATCTCCCGCAGGCGGCCGCGCCGCCACCGCCGCCGCGCGCGGCCGACGGCTTCGCGCCGCTGGTGCTGCTGGGCGCGCTGGCGATGTTCGTGCTGCCGCACCAGTTCCACGTCGGCGTGGTCGAATGCCGCGACGAACGCGACGTGCGCACCGCGCGCTGGCAGTTCCCGCTGTACCTGGTGCTGATCGCGCTGCCCGTGCTGCCGCTGGCCACCGCCGGGCAGGCGCTGCTGGCGGACAAGGGCGTGCCGTCGGACCTGTACGTGCTCGCGCTGCCGCTGTCGCACGGGCAGGAAGGGCTCGCGCTGTTCGCGTTCCTGGGCGGACTGAGCGTGGCGACCGGCATGGTCGTCGTCAGCACGCTCACGTTGACCCTGATGATCGGCAACCACTGGTTCGCGCCCGGCCTGTTGCGCGGCGCGTGGTCGCGCAACGACGGCAGCGACCTGCGCGGCAGCGTGCTCGCGCTGCGCCGCAGCGGCATCGTCGCGATCATGCTGCTGGCGTGGGCCTACAGCCGCCTGCTGGCCGGCAGCGACGCGCTGGCCGACGTCGGTGCGGTGTCGTTCTCGGCGCTGGCGACGCTCGCGCCGGCCCTGTTCTTCGCCGTGTGGCGCCCGCAGACGCCGCCTCGCGCGGCAGTGGCCGGCATCGTCGCGGGTTTCGCCGCATGGGCGTGGGTGCTGTTGCTGCCGATGACGTACGAAGCGCGCGGCGCCGTGCCTTCGTGGGTCGTCGCGGGTCCCTTCGACCTGGGCTGGCTGGCGCCGGATGGCCTGTTCGGCCTGACCGGGTGGAGTCGGCTCGGCCGCGCGGTGGGCGCGAGCCTGTTCGTCGGCACGATGGTCACGGTGATCGCCGCCCTGTGGCGACGCGAAGCCCCGCGCCACGCCCAACGCGGCCTGGACCTGCGCACGCTGCGCGATGCCGGCCTGCGCTTCCTCCCGCGCGAACGCGTCGCGCAGCTGCTGCATGGCGTTCCCGCGGTGGGCGCGGTGCCGGCGGCGGTGGAAGCGGGCATCGAACGCGAACTCGCGGCGGTGCTGGGCTCGGCTTCGGCGCGCGTGCTGCTGGACGCCGCGCGACGTGCGGGCAGCCAGGAACTCGACACCGTCGCCGCCATCGTCGGCGAAGCGTCCGCCGATCTGCGCTTCAACCAGCGCGTGCTGGAAGCGGCGCTGCACAACATGAGCCAGGGCATCAGCGTGGTCGATGCCGAACTGCGCCTGGTCGCATGGAATCGCCGTTACACCGAACTGTTCGGTTTCCCGCCGGAACTGCTGACGGTCGGGCGCCCCATCGCCGAACTCTCGCGCTGGGCGCTGCAACGCCTGCCGTCGCGCGGATGGAGCGAGCGCGAACTCGAACGCGCGCTCGAACGCCGCCTCGCCTTCATGCGCGCCGGCACGCCGCATCTTTCCGAACGCGTGCTGCCCGATGGTTCCATCGTCGAGATCCGCGGCAACCCGATGCCCGGCGGCGGTTTCGTCGCGACCTTCACCGACGTCACCGCGTTCCGTCGTGCCGAAGCCGGGCTGATCATGGCGAACGAAACGCTGGAACTGCGCGTGGTCGAACGCACGGCGGACCTGGAAGTCGCCAAGCGCGAGGCCGAACGCGCGAACGAAGCCAAGAG
>Ga0102593_1000900_pt1 | contig 36873 bp, 22 predicted proteins | sample AraplaCol_mMS_r2_2_FD_76862 | JGI IMG/M metagenome (GOLD analysis project Ga0102593, IMG submission 76862) | Arabidopsis root microbial communities from North Carolina, USA - plate scrape MF_Col_mMS_r2 (SPADES assembly) (version 2) | ecosystem: Host-associated > Plants > Roots > Endosphere...
TCCGAACTCAGGGCGGCGCAAAAGGAAATCGACGTCGTTTATGTCTCACACATCGACCGCGACCATATCGGTGGCGTGCTCCGGATGCTTGATGACGAGATGAAGTGGCGAGCCTTCGACCACATGCGGCTCAAGGGCAAGAAGTTCAAACAGCCCGCGATGCCCAGGCCGCCGGCGATTCGAGCGCTCTGGCACAATGCCTTCCTCGACGACATCAGCAAGTCTGAAAGCGTGCAACTGGGTAGCGCACTTGCGGCCAGTGCCAACGCGATGGCTGGCCTCAATGCCGCCGGGTTGGGTACCCCGGAAATGGTGAGGAATGCAGAGCGCGTCGAGATGCTCGCGCTCAGCGTCGGCGACGCCATCGAAGTCAATTGGCGGATCGGAGACGATCAGTTGAGCATACCGCTCAACCCAGACTTTGCTGGGAAATTCATGGTCGCGCGTCCGAAAAAGCCGATTGCGTTAGGCTCTATGACCATTACCGTGCTGGGCCCAACGAAGGTACAGCTCGATGAGCTGCGCAAAGATTGGGTCGACTGGCTGAAGAAAAAGAAAGATTACGTCGAAACTCTGCGCAATCGGCATCGCCGGGATGTCGAAGACCTTCGCTCCGGATTGTCACCCATGGACGTCGCCCGCCGAGCACAGGAATTGGCGCTCGCGATCGAAAAGGATGTCACTCCCCCGAACCTCGCCTCCCTCGTGCTTCTCGTCGAGGAGAACGGCCGCCGAATTCTTCTGACAGGAGACGCCGGCGACGAAAGCCTGCTCGAATATCTGACTGCGGCGAAGTTAATCGGAGACAACAAACCTTTCGAAGTCGACGTGCTGAAAGTGCCCCATCATGGCGCGGACAACAGCTATTCAAAGAAATTCGTCGAGAGCATCCGCGCCAGCCACTACATTTTTTGTGGTGATGGTGAGCATCACAACCCGGAGCCAGACGTCGTCGAAGGATATCTGAAGGCTGTGAAAACCATACCGTTGAGTGGCGGCGGCGACACGACATTGTGGTTCAATTGCTCGTCAGCACGCTGCGCCACCAAACACCTGAAACTCTGGCAGAAGATCGAAGGGTTCTTTGGAGCCGGTGGCTTGGCTCCCGAAGTCAAGGCGCACTTCCTCTCAAAAAGCGCAAGTCGACACAGCCTAACTTTGACCTCATCGCGCTGACGGGGCGCCAGCTGGTTTTCCCCGAGCATGCTGGACATGGAGTGGCCGCTGCGGCTGGTTGCCGTGGAAAAATGAGAGAGATTTGTTTGTTCCGACGGGGGCGAATTCAAATGATGATCCTGGCAGTTCGTCGCCTCGTGTTCGTAACACTCATTCCTTTTATTGCATTGGCTTGCGCGTGCCGGGCGGCGACGCTTGAAAACTCAGTCTCGGGAACACCGATCCCCATCACTGTTGGCGAACTGCTAGAAGCCATTGACGCTGGCGTTGAGATCAAGGGTAGGACGATCCAGGGAGCAGACCTAGCGAAGGCGCTTCTTGGTTATTCGGCCCGGTCCGGGGGTTGTGAAAAGACGAGGAGCTTGAATATCGTTAAGAGTCTGATCGTTGGCGACATTGCGCTAGGTGAGACGGACATTGTCCAGCCAATTGGTCATACCGCTCGCCATCGCAATATGTTGTTGCCGATCGCGGTTTCCATTCGAGAAAGCACAGTTTCGGGAGCTGTCGAAGTAGGCTACGTCAATTTTCTTTGCAGGGTCGATCTGCAAGGTTCAACCTTTCAAAGGTCGGTTCTGCTGAAACAGTCCCAGTTTTGGGGTGAGTTTCGAGCCGATGAGGCGGAATTTGCCGAGAGGCTTTCCGCGCCCGCCACATCTTGGTTTAACCTAGCCTCATTCCGGAAGGCCCGTTTTCAAGGTAACGTCGAAATGGGGGTCGGCATAGGACAAATCGTACGGTTCTGGTCGACAGTGGACTTTCAGGAAGCCGTTTTTCAGCGTTATGCCGACTTTGTCTTGGCCGAATTCCAAAGTGACGTCTCGTTTGCAGAAGCCGATTTCCGAATGGACGCCTCTTTTTTGGGTTCGATCTGGGGCAAAGCGTCGCTCGGGCCATTCCGGCGGACCGAGTTTAACGCAAAGCTCCGCCTAGATGGCGCCTCCTTTTATCGGATGTATTTCGGTTCGACGATCTTTCGTGGTCCGGTTTCGTTTTCCACCATTAAAGGGAAGAGCTTGAAATTCGACGGCGGGGTCGTTCAGGATCAGATCATCATCAGCGGCGCCAAGCTCGGCCAATTGGAGATCGGAGGGGTCTTCGGTACGCAGTTTGAGGGAGAGCTTCACATACAGAATTCCGAAATCGATCACCTCACCTTCATAAAGGCCGTTCTCAAAGAGCCCGTCAGGCTCGATGGTAGCAGCGTATGCAAGCTCCAAGCGGTCTGGAGCGTTTTCTATAGTGATCTCGTCATGGATGATGCTTCCTTGGCGAACGAAACGTGCAAGCATTCCTATCTTCTCCTAACGAGTTCACGGTTTTACGGCGCGCTTTCCGTTTCCAGCGATCAATGGCTACGAAAACCGACATGGTGGAAAGTCTGGCGCGCGGACGCGCCGCGATTTCAGATATCTCCCCCGAGCGCTTGGGAGGATTTTCGACGTGCCTTCGAGAAGGCGCACGAGCTGCCGCTAGAGAATGATGCGTCCTACCGGGTTCGAATGTTTGTTGAAAGTAAACAAGTGGGTGTCGACTGGATATCGAGCTGGGCATCTCGAATTGTATGGGGATATGGTTTGCGGCCACTGAGAGTGGTCGCTTGGGCCACAATCGTTATATTGGTTTTTGCGGCGGCCTACTGGACACAGCTTAGATCGGTGGGCGCGGACCGAGGCATTATTGTGAAAAATGCCTTGCGAATCTATTTTGCTATCGCTTTCAGCTGCAGGACCGCGTTGAAGCTCTCATACGGATATGACAATACACGCGGGGCTCTTTTCTCTACGATCGCAATGCTTGAATCGATTGTCGTCAAGGTGTTGTTTGCGTTCTTTGCATATTCGCTTACGCAGGCAAGCCCGCTATTCAGCGGACTCGTTAAAGGTATCCTTCCCTAATGGCTGTCGGGCACTTACTGCTGTTCCAAGTGCGCTTGGCCTGTGCCTTATTCCACTTCACCAAAGGCGTTAGCGATGGGGGTCGATGTAGATTGTATCCTAGTTAATAGCGTCGACAGCAGGTTCAGGGCCGATGCATTTATTGAAAGGTTTTCCTGACTGCGAGGGCGGAAGTGGCCGAGACGGTGAAGATGGACCGCCCCGCTCAACAAGGCTGCGCGATATTCAATCCTGGCGGCTGCGCTGCCAAAATGCTGCTGCTCGGCGTAAGCCCACGGTGAAAGCCGTCTTGCGATGACGGGCTACTGACTGGCAGTCCTAGTGGTAACGCTAGGAGTAGTCATATGACGAAGCATCCAATTGAGGTGATCACGTCCGTAGAGCGCCGTCGGCGCTGGTCACGCGAGGACAAAGAGCGCCTCGTCGCTGCCTGCTTTGAGCCGGACGCGGTTATCTCTGAGATTGCTCGCGCGGCCGGTATCCATGTCAGCCAGTTGTTCCGTTGGCGCAAGGAGCTGTGCCGGATCGAGGAGCTGAAGACCGAGACGGCAACCACGTTGGTGCCGGTGATCGTGTCCGAGACCGCGCCGGCAGTCTCTCCCGTTCAAACGGAACCGCCCACCACATCCCATCCTCGTCGCAAACGCAGCGATGTAACGATTGAGCTGGGTCGGGGCAGACGCGTACGCGTGGATAGCGATATCGACACGGAAGCGCTTGGGCGCATTCTCGATTGCGTGCTGGGTCGTCGATGATCCCGGTCCCTACTGGTGTAAAGGTCTGGCTGGCGACAGGCCATACGGACATGCGAAAGGGCTTTCCGGGTCTATCGTTGATGGTGCAGGAGGCGCTGAAGCGTGACCCGATGTGTGGGCACCTGTTCGTATTCCGCGGCCGCGGTGGCGGTCTGATCAAGGTGATCTGGCATGACGGCCAGGGAGCCTGTCTGTTTACAAAGAAGTTAGAACGGGGACGCTTCATCTGGCCCTCGGCAGCCGATGGCACGGTGGTGATCACGCCCGCGCAGCTCGGTTATTTACTGGAAGGCATCGACTGGCGGATGCCGCAAAAGACCTGGCGGCCGACGTCGGCCGGATAAGCAAAAACACTGGAATGACAGGGTCGAATATGATTCCATCCTGTCATGAGCAATGCGACCGAAGAGCTTCCGGACGACATTACCAGTGCGCTTGCACTGCTGGCCAAGGAACGTGCTCGGCGTGTTGCAGCCGAGGCTGAAGCAGCAACTGCCAAGGCAGAAGCCGCCAGTGCAAAGGCACTCGTATCACATTCCGAGGCGCTGATCGCGCGGCTGAAGCTGGAGATCGACAAGGTTCGCCGCGAACTCTACGGCAGCCGGTCCGAGCGTAAGGCGCGGCTCCTTGAGCAGATGGAGCTGCAGCTCGAGGAGCTAGAAGCAAATGCCGGTGAAGATGAACTGGTCGCGGAGATCGCAGCCAAAGCTTCAGCCGTCAAAGCCTTTGAGCGCAAGCGTCCTTCACGCAAACCCTTTCCAGAACACCTGCCGCGCGAGCGCATCGTCATCGCTGCTCCCACGAATTGCGCCTGCTGCGGGTCGACCAAACTGTCGAAACTCGGTGAGGATATCACCGAGACCCTGGAGGTCGTCCCGCGCCAGTGGAAGGTTATCCAGACGGTGCGGGAGAAGTTTACCTGCCGCGAGTGTGAGAAGATCACCCAGACACCAGCACCCTTCCATGTGACGCCCCGCGGTTTTGCCGGGCCGAACCTGCTGGCGATGATCCTGTTTGAGAAGTTCGCCCAGCACCAGCCGCTCAATCGCCAAAGCGAACGCTATGCCCGCGAGGGCATCGACCTCAGCTTATCGACATTGGCCGACCAGGTCGGAGCATGCGCCGCGGCTTTGAAGCCTATCCATTCACTGATCGAAGCGCACGTTCTGGCCGCCGGGCGGCTTCATGGCGACGACACGACAGTGCCGATCTTGGCGAGGGGAAAGACCGATACCGGTCGCATATGGACCTATGTCCGGGATGACCGACCATTCGGCGGGCTCTCACCGCCGGCCGCGCTGTATTATGCATCGCGGGACCGGCGACAGGAGCATCCGGAACGCCATCTGAAGACCTTCACCGGCATTCTGCAGGCGGATGCCTATGGCGGCTATAATCCGCTGTTCAAGGTTGATCGCGATCCAAATCCGCTAAGGCAGGCGTTTTGCTGGTCACATTCGAGACGTAAGTTCTTCGTGCTCGCCGACATCGCGGCGAATGCCAAGCGTGGAAAGAACGCTGCGCCGATCTCGCCCATGGCGCTGGAAGCCGTCAAACGGATCGACGCCCTGTTCGATATCGAGCGGGATATAAACGGGCTTGCCGCCGGTCAACGCCTGGACCGACGCCGCAGAGACAGCCTGCCGCTCGTCGACGATCTCCAGGCTTGGCTTCAAACCGAGCGTGCAAAACTGTCGCGCAGTTCTCCGGTCGCAGAGGCGATCGACTACATGCTCAAGCGTTGGGATGGCTTCACGTCATTCCTGGACGACGGCAGGATTTGCCTGACCAACAATGCCGCCGAGCGCGCGCTCAGAGGCTTCGCACTTGGCAGGAAATCATGGCTATTCGCCGGATCGGATCGTGGCGCTGACCGTGCCGCCTTCATGGCTACGCTGATCATGACGGCAAAGCTCAACGACATTGATCCGCAGGCGTGGCTTGCCGACATCCTCGCCCGCATAGCCGACACTCCGATCACCAGGTTGGAGCAACTGCTTCCATGGAACTGGACACCGCCGACCATCGACGCTCAAGCGGCGTGACCAGCGGCCTTCACCGTATGCTTACTGCTCGGCCATGGCTTTGAACATTGAGATTTGTAGATCCGCATCCGCGCGGGGCGAGTGTCGCGACCGGAATCGCGTCAAAGAGTAACGCCGAATCTCAGGCGCGCGCGGGTTACGAAATGGAGTTTGGCAAGACGACCTTGCGCTGACGGCAGAGGTCGAGCGCTATGATGTTGGCCACCTTGAACCAAGTGGAAAGGATCCGAAGCGCACGCAAGCGACCCACGCAACGTGATCGCCTTGATGGGATTCGGATCGGCGACCAGCAAGTTTTTTGTTCGCTTTCGAGCAGACTATGTAGGTAGAGCAGGTACTTAGCCCCACCGCTGCTACTTCAAGACGGTCAGTATCTTGGCGCACTATTGGGGCGTTTAATCGGTGTCTGAGCTCCGAAACCATCGGATCTGGCCGATGATATTGGTCCAGTTTGTCGATGCCTCTTTGCCGTGTAGGGACGCCAAGACAAAATGCGAAAGGGCCAGAAGGACAAGAACCGACAGGAAACACGTCAGCAACGACGCGACTGTCAGGAAGAGTAATACGCAACTCACGAGTAGCAACATAGCGACGATCAACACAATCCTTGCCGTGGACTGACATTGCCGCTCATGGCGGATGGTCGCAAGGATATCGTGACACACATCCGGAGGCAAACCATGAAGTTCCCCTTGGATGTCCGTATTGCGCATGAGGCCGCCTTTATCAACGCTGGCGTCTAACGCTGTCTTTGCCATGTTGGATTCCCTTCGCCCAGCCTGAGCTCGATCAGATAATGCCACTGGTCAGCGTGCCGCCGGAATTGCGAACGGCATCATGGACAACGGTCTGGACCTCTTCCAAAAATTCCGCCGACGTCGAGCTAAGGTCTGGCCCCAGCAGGGGCGAGCCTTCCAAGAAAATTCCTTGGATCGCCCGGGCTCGCTCAAACGTCGAGCCACGCCCCCTTAGATGAAAGGCAGCAACCCAACGCTCGTGTCGATCGTCGATTAAACGACGTGCCGCGAGCAGCTTGAGCTTGGCGTAAACCTCGCGCTGAATTCGAGACAGAATTGCCACCGCATCTTCGTCACTCGGAGCGGGACCGTTCCATTTGTGCGGCGTGTCGAGGTAGCGGGTGATCTTCTCCGCGAGACGGGCGACCAGGTCTGCGGCAGGCATAAGGTTCGCGGCTTTGTACTCGCAGTTTTCCTGCCGAAGGACAACGCGGCGGTTGAGCGCTTTGATTTCTCCCCAGTGGGCTCGTCTGACCCCGGGCGTGCCACCGAACCCGAGAATGGCGTCCCAACGACCATGAAACTCGTTGACAGCACCCTGAATTGAAAAGTGCAGGCGCGCCAAATTATAGGCCGGCTCTGCCTTTGTTGGTGTCGCCTGCTCCGCACCTTTCGATGCAAGGAATTCTATCAAGCGGCGAAGCTCTTTTGCCGGCGCCGGGTTCGCGTCACTAATGCTTCGATCGAGGTAGCTGAGCATGAAGCACCGATCGTCAATATCGCGCTCAAGAGCACGAACAAGTGGCGCTCCGACGACGTCACGGAGACTTCCCAACGCTTGTGTCACGGATGCCATGATGTGCGCTTGCCTCGCGGCAGCGGTCGGCAGGTTCGCCTGACGTTTCAGGCCGTCGAAATGGCTGAAGGCGATCGCCAGCTTTTGGTGGTACCCGCTTGCAGCGACTGCCCTCAATAGCGAGGTCGGCCCCTCAAGCATGGGCGCCTTGGCGCTATCGACAAGCAAGATCACGTCGACGTCTTCAAAACGACCCGTAACGTGGGACGATATCCCAGCCGCCGAATCTTTTGTATGGCCAACCCCCTCCCCGTCGAACAGCACAAATTTCCGGCTGCTTGATCGGACCGGTGCCTGAAAGGGTCCCTTGACGCGAATGCCGTCAACTAGCGGAGTCAGGAGCGTGCCGTAAGAGGGGGCATAGTTGCTGGACAGGCGCCTGATGGTGGGAATGAACTCGTCACGCTTGCTCGACAGGAACGTCCAGGCTTCCGGCCAGCCCCCAGGTCGCCGAGATAAGCCCTCGGTGATCGTGTCGAACCGCTTGCGGATCTCGTCCATGATATCACCAACGAGCTCATCGAAGTCGGGTAGCATCTGGACGGCTTCCTCGAAGCGATCCTGCGCATCCTCACGCGCTTCCCTGCCGTCGAAATCCGAACTGGCAAGGATTGTCGCTTTCGCCTCATCTGAAAGTGCCCTGATCCGCTCAACATAGCCGCGCAGTACGGCCTGCATTGCATCGACCTCGACGTCTGTGGGCGTGAGTTCGCCGGCGGAATCAAAATCGGGACCATCGTCGTCGAAGCCATCAAGCTCGTCTGCGCCTTCAGTTTCAAGACGTCCCCATCCGCCAAGGATGTAACTCAGGCGAAAACGCATATCCCGGTGCTGGAGCAGCCGCTCCGCAATCTTCTCGTTGGATACAGTATCCCAAAGGCTGGCGCAGGCGTCCGCCACGCATTCATGCACCAACGTTTGAACCGTCCATTCGCTGAAGAACGTCGCAACACAGGAGTAACCGGCGTCCTCCGAACCGGTGACGACCTCGATATCGGAAATGGTCGTGCGTGATGCGGAGGTGGACGGGAACCGATCAGTTTTGGGGTCGGATCCGATAAGTTGGCGTAAAAGCGACGTCTTGCCGGCGCCTGTCGATCCAACAAGGAGGACCCTCGCATAGCCTTGGGATTTCGTCGGCAGCGGCAAGCGCGATTCACGGATGTCGAACGAACGGTCCGTTGGCGTCGTCAGATCATCGTAAAAGGCCCGCACGACGACTTCGTCAAAAGTCTTGGAAGCTTCGCTCTGGCGTGAGGTGTCGAACCAGCCCTCATCGCTCAGGAGTGCATTCATTTGCTCGACAAGGATCTGAGCGCGGGCTTCATCCGCTGTGCCGGTGCTGCGGCGCATCTTGCGCCCGAGCTTGCCCCTGGGGTCAGGTTTCAACGGATGACGAAAGGCAAGAACCCAAACGGCGCCGTCTTTGGCTCTGGTCTTGGAAGCTGTAAAAGTGTCGAGCATTTCATTGTTCCAGATTGTTCCCAAACGCTACATTGCGGGCGCCACGGCGTCAATACTGCATCTGGAACAATCTGGAACAATGGCAAGCGCCGCCGCGGCGGCAAACCGGCAACGCTAAATCCACTCTGCAAGCGCGAGATTTGCCGGGATGTACAACGCTTTTAACGGAGCATGTGCCCTACTGCTGTCTTGAACAAGTTCGCGTATTCGGCTCTTCAGCCGGCTCATTTCAAGGGCGAGCACATCGTCCAATGCGCGTGGGTAGACGAATTTTTCGAAGCGATCGGGCTCATTCTCCAATTGCCCCGAATGGGCAAGATCCAGCATCGAAAAATGTAGGGCTGCGCGCGAGAGATAGGGTAAGATAGCGGGATCGACCAAACCAGATTTCTCGCGGATGAGAGTGCGCAACATGTTTCCGTTGTCGACGAGGCCTTTGACGATCGCCTTGTCGGACGGAGACAGCGAGGCGCGCCACGCAGGGTCCACGAGTTTCAACAGAGTTCGCATGCTAGGGTCGCTGTGATGGGCCTTGAATTCCCGTGCAATCAGCTGGTTTTCTTCAGCCACCTGCTGGAATCGCCCATAGAAGTCGTTCAGCCTCACCTGGATTTCCCTGATCTCCTGCTCATTGGCTTTCTGGTTGATCGCAGCAACGTTGTTCCAACGGCCAACCAGCGCTCCAATTAATGCCCCACCCAGACCCGCGAGCGCTGCTACCCCCGGCTGAAGCAGTTTATCCCACCATGGAGCGCTGGCTGTCCTTTCGATTTGCGCGGCGGCCGGCTGATCAACGGGCTCCTTTGATCCGACCGGCGCTGGTGACGGCATGCCGGCATCCTGTACGGTTTTCTCGACCGCTTGCGCTTGCACAGGCGTCGCGACCGGAGCATTACCAGTTGGTGTCTCGCCGGTTTGAGCGAACATTGCCCCTGGAAGACAAAGGAATCCCGCGGTGAAAGCGATTATTTTCATTTCCGCTTCTCTTTTGAAAACCCTTTGCGCTTCGCAATGCAGCTAATCCACCCGTCGTTTCCGAGGCGGGTCTTATCGCGCCGCCCGGTGCGCAGCTCCAACACGGCGAATCCTGCGCTTTCGATCCGATCCCGCCACTCATCTTCCTCGTAATAGGAAAAGAGCCGACCGTCCGTATCCCGATGACTGCCCTGACCTGCTTTTACAGAGCTAAAGAAGACACCGGGCGGTCTGAGAATGCGTGCCACTTCGGCCAGCGCCAAAGGCAACTCGTCAGGCCGTAAATGGAGCAAGGAGGCCGAGGCCCATGCAGCCTCGAACGAACAGCCCGCAAAAGGAGCTTGGGTCATGTCGCCAACGACCACCGGACATGCGGAGGCTTTCGCCGCAATCACTGCAAGCTGTCGCGAAAGGTCGAGGCCCACCGGTCTGAAACCGAGCCCCAGCATCGCTGACAAATCACGACCACTACCGCAGCCAAGATCAATCACCGAGCCGCCGGGAACGACCAGCTTTGAGAAACGCACGAGAGCATCGTCCATTGAACGGCCCGACGTAGATCGCGCGTAATCGACGGCGTTTTCTTCGTAGAAGCGAAGCGTATTATTGTCGGTCATTGCGTCTTCGTCCCTGTGCCGCCGGCATCGATCTGCTCCCAGGTCGAACCGACCAGAATTCGGTTCAAAACATCCGCAACCCAAACGTGAGCTCTATACCTATGGTTTTTTTGCCATAAGATGGCTTCATCGAATCAGACCATACGGGCAACGCGTGACGGATAGTCAAGATACCAGCTTTGGCAAGCCGCCGCCCCATTCACCGAACAAATCCGGGCGGGCGCTCCGATCGACCCTTGCCGTGGCGTTGGCCGATACGCTTTCCTCCCGCAAGCTCAGTCAGATCGATGCGGCGCGAATTTGCGCGACGGATCAGCCGACGCTCTCGAAGGTTCTGAAAGGCCGCAATGTCGGAGTCACAGTCGACAAGCTCTTTTGCTGGCTTACAGCGCTTGGCTGCGACATAGAAGTCCACGTCAACCGGGCTCCGGGCTCGAAAGCAGGAGACGTGCGGGCGGTGATTCATGACTGAATCCCGCCTATCTTTCGCAACGGCGTCGGCCGTAAAGACGCCGATTTATCTCGATCATCATGCGACAACCCCCGTCGATATTCGTGTCGCTGAAATCGTATTCAATATGATGGTATCCACCTTTGGCAACGCCAATAGCATCGATCATACCTTTGGCGAGGCCGCGGCGACGATCGTGGAAAACGCAAAGAGCAATGTTGCAGAGCTAGTCGGCTCGGACCCAGCCAATGTATTTTTCACCTCGGGCTCAACGGAGGCCATCAGGCTCGCAATATCCCATGCCATCGGTCCGGCTCGTGCTTCACCGTTGCACATCGCCCTCACCCGTGTCGAACATCAGGCCCTGATCGACACAGTGAGGCTTGCTGAACGGCTCGGTATTGCCGTCGTCACCTGGATCGACGTCGATCAGCAGGCGCGTATAAGTTCCGGGAGCCTTCTCGCTGCCTTGCAAAGTGGAGCCGATCTTGTCTGTGTGATGGCTGCAAACAACGAGGTCGGAACGATCTACCCTCTCGAAGAGATAATCTCCCTCGTCCACAGCCATGATGCCGCAATCCTTGTAGACGCCACACAGGCCGCAGGACGTATCGGTTTGGGTGGTATCGGCGCCGACATCGACTACCTCATATTCAGCGGCCACAAGATTTACGGGCCGAAAGGGGTGGGCGCGCTGGTCTCCGGTGTCTATGACGCTGGTCGGGTTTACGGATTGGGTGCGACCCATGATGCGACACCCAACGTGCCCGGAATCGCAGGAATGGGCGAAGCCTGCCGGATCATGCAATCTGAAGGCGCGATCGAAACGCACAGGATCGCCGATATGCGTGACCGGTTGCAGGCAGAGCTTCTCCGACAAATTCCGGATCTGGTTGTGAATGGCGACAAGCAAAACCGTTTGGCTCACAATCTGCACGTGTCGGTCCCCGGCACACCCAACGATCTGATCCTAAGTCGCCTCCGAAAGAAAGTGGCGATTTCGACGGGAGCGGCCTGCATGTCTGGCGCCCAGAGCCCTTCCCATGTTCTGCGTGCGATGGGGTTGGCGGATGGGTTGCAGGACGGTGCTCTACGCATCGGGTTGGGACGTTTTACATCTGAAAGTGACATTGAAAACGCCGCCCTTGAAATTGTCGCGGCCGTGAACGATGTCCGAAATGCCATGGCAGGACAAGACTATGAATGACGCTGTAGCCCTCACCCCGACGGCAATCGCATTTCGCTTTTCGGGCCATGAATCCTTTGCGTGCCGATATGCTTGGCTTCCAAAGGCATATCGCGCCATTGCTGCAAATCCCGCGATTTTCTTTGATGAAGATCTTGCGATGGTCGAACTTGGCATCGGCAAGAATATGGTACGGTCGCTGCGCTTCTGGGTCGACGTCATGGGGATTGCGTCGCCAGACGGGTTGAAGTGCCACGCCTTGACGGAATTTGGGCATTCGGTCCTTGGGCCCGAGGGGTTTGATCCATTCCTGGAGGATGAGCGCACACTCTGGCTGTTGCATTGGAACGTCTCCTCCAGGACCAGCTCGGCCTTGTTCGCGTGGCACTACATGGTCGGGCAATGGCCATATCCCGAGTTCACGCGGTCAGAAGCGCTGGAGGCGTTCAAGCGTCAGTCGACGAAACTCGGTCACAAGCACTCCGAAGTGACGCTTGCCCAGCATCTCGATGTCTTCGTTCACACCTACTATACGAACAAGAGCGGGAAAATCGGGGTTGAGGATTCCCTGGACGGGCCACTTGTGGATCTCAACCTTCTCATTCCAACGGGCGAACGCAAGGGCGAAGCCGGTCGCTGGGAAACCGTCTATTCCTTCCGACGTGAAGCAAAACCTGAAATCACCTCGCGCATGTTCGAATATTGCGTACTGGATTACTGGGATCGGGTCAGTCCGGACGAAAAGACGTTGGTGTTACGATCGGTCGCCTCCGCTCCCTGTTCACCCGGACAAGTGTTCAAACTCGCGGAGGAGGAAGTACGCAGCCGGCTTGAGGATATCTCGCAGGCGGGCAATCGTGGTTTCAACTATCAGCCATCGGCAGTTCAAGGTCTGCTGACGCGACAAGTGGGAATACGACCCACCCTCGCCGACATTTATGAAGAGGACCTTTTCCATGCTTAAGGCGCGACGGACAATCTCCGAGTTCCTGAACGTCCCGGCGCGCTTTCTTCGCTCAGCGCAGCTGGAGAAGGATTTTCACGACACCCGGGCATTGGAAAATTACATCGTCACCCCGGCGATGGCGGCGGCATTGCTTCGGATCACCGATGGGCTGTGCGATGGGTCAAGCCGACGAGCCTGGCGCGTCACCGGCGACTATGGTGTCGGGAAGTCATCCTTCGCACTCGTGCTCGCCCATTTGCTTGCGCACTCTGCAGGCAACGATACGGCAAGGATTGCCGACTCGATCGGATGGACGGAGGAGCAATCCAGCCGGCGGCCGCTTTGGCCGATCTTGATCACCGGCAGCCGCGAGGGGATTGTCGACGCCATCGCACGCGGTATCCGCGAAAACGTCGAGTTCAGGCGGGGAACCAACCCGGCCGGATGGGAGGCCATCGACAAGGCGCTGGAAGACTGCCGGAAAGCCTCCACGGCTCGATCGTTGGAGCGCCTTTTGGAGGCCCTTCGCACAAAGGCGCTCAACGATGGAACGGGCATCGTCCTTATCGTTGACGAGCTTGGGAAACTTCTCGAATACGCGGCGCAAAACCCAGACGGACAAGATGTTTTCGCCTTGCAACGGCTGGCGGAACTGGCGTCGAGAAGCAACGATCAGCCATTCCTGCTGCTCGGGATTCTGCATCAGGGTTTTCAGGCCTATGCCGAGCGCCTGCCCGCTGCCGTTCGCCACGAGTGGGACAAAGTGGCGGGACGATTCGAAGAAATTGTTTTCGACCAGCCCCTAGCCCATACGGCGGCCCTGATAGCTGGCGCCCTTGGAAGCGCGTCGACTTTGTTCCCACCAAGGATTGCGGCCGAGGCAAGGGAAGCCGCCAACGCCGCCGGCTCTATGGGCTGGCTGGGTGGTGCGACGAGCGGCATTGCAAATCTTGACGCGGCGCAACTCTACCCACTCCACCCTACTCTCCTGCCCCCGCTCGTGAGATTTTTCGCACGGTTCGGGCAGCACGAACGGTCACTGTTCGGTTTCTTGCTCTCATCTGAGCCGTTTGGACTGCAAGCCTTTGCCGAACAGACCGCCATCGGCGACGGATGGTACGATCTTGCCGATTTCTATGACTATGTCCGCGCTTCGTTTGGGCACCGGCTCTCCGGCGCCAGCTACCAGAGCCATTGGCTCCGGATCGTCTCGACCATCGACACAGCCGCGGAAATCGACGCTCTGCAGGTCAAGGTGCTGAAGGCTGTTGGCATCCTCAATCTCCTTGACGCTGACGATCTGGTTGCCAACGAACGGTCGCTCAAGGCCTGCTTCTCAAACCAAGCCGCGTCTGCCGTGAATGACGCATTGAAGGACCTGACATCGCGCGGCCTGCTTTTCAAACGAGGGGAACGGGGTGGTTATCGCCTGTGGCCCAACTCGAGCGTCAATCTTCATGCCGCCATGCAAAATGCCAAACGTGCAGTTCTGGAGGTAGACAATGTCAGTGGGCAGATCGCGCAGTTCCTCGATACGTCGCCCATTCTGGCGCGCAGACACTACATTGAATCGGGCACGATGCGGTTTTTCGAAGTTCGCCACGTGCAGGCCGAGGCCGTCGAAAAATCCCTTCTGAAAGCGACGAATGCGGACGGGCTCGTCCTCTTGGTCCTTGCCGATACCGATGATCACCGGCAGGTTGCTTTGGATAGCCTTCAATCCGACCCATCGAAGATGGAAGGCAACATTATCGTTGGCGTTCTTCAACCCTTGGCGAGCCTGGGACAGGAACTCGCCGAGGTAAAGCGATGGCAGTGGATCGAAGATCATACGCCGGAATTGTTGCACGATGAGTTTGCTGCGGCCGAGGTTTCGCGCCAGTTGCACGAGGCCAAGAGACTGCTATCGTCACAATTTGTTGCGATGTCAGGGCTGTCACGGCGTGGCGCCGGTAGGGTCGAATGGTGGAACCGCGGCGAGGTCGTAAAGATCGAAGGGACGCTCTCCAACGCCCTTTCCAAGCTATGCGACGGGATGTTCCCGCTGGCGCCCAGAATTGCCAACGAACTGATCAACCGGAATATACTCAGCAGCGCAGCCGCCTCTGCGCGGATGCGGTTGATAGAAGGCATCTTTGGTGCCAGTGACAAACCACTGCTGGGAATTGAGACGGATAAGGCGCCGCCTGAAAAATCGATGTATCTTTCAGTCCTGCAAGCCGGTGGCATCCATGTCGAAAAGGGCGGTCGTTTCGACCTTGTCGAGCCGGATACGGACCACGATCCGCTGATCCTGAAGCCCGCCTTGTCAAAGATCATTGCATTGATCAAAGGCGGCAAGGGGCACCGCATTTCCGTTCCGTCAATTTTCCACGAACTAAAGAATGAGCCCTACGGCGTTCGAGACGGGCTGGCTCCCTTGCTCCTGGCCCTTGTCCTGAAAATCCACAGCCACGAGCTCGCAGTCTATGAAGAGGGCACATTCCTAGCCCGTTTTGGCGCGCATGAATTCCTGCGCCTTTCAAAGGCAGCGGCCTCCTTTGAGATTCAGTACTGCAGCGTGGAAGGCGTGCGCTCCGAGGTCTTTTCGAGGCTTGCCGAGGCATTTGCCAAGGGCATTCAGGATCGCCGGCCGGTTCTTCTGGATGTTGTCCAGGAACTGTGCCAGTTCGCGGCGAAACTACCGGAATACACGCGCAAATCAAAAACCCTGTCGCCGATGGCGCTCGCCGTTCGCGAAGCCTTGATGGCAGCGCGCGAGCCGGCAACCCTGCTGTTTCAGGATCTTCCCAAGGCTTGTGGCCTGGAGCCCTTCGACGCCGACGGTGGTGGCGAGTACGCCGATGCCGAAAGGTTCGTCATCAACCTGAATTCAGCGGTCAACGATCTCCAAGGCGCGTACACTCAACTGCTGGAGCGCATTGTGCTGAGGGTCGCCGAAGCGTCCGGCCTGGAAGGCGGAGCATTCCATCGGGCTGATCTAGCCGGACGCGCTTCCAGGGTGTCATTGGCTGCTCGCGAACCGCGGCTGCGTGCATTTGCGCTGCGACTGCGAGACCCTGGACTGTCTGACGACGCCTGGGCGGAGGCGCTTGCAAGCTTCGTTGTTGCTCGCCCCCCAAGCCGCTGGATGCCCGGCGATGAGGTTCGCTTCGGAGAAGAGATCGGCGCTTTGGCGGAACTCTTCGCAAAAGTGGAAGCGGCCGCTTTCAGCGGTAGTGATGATCGGCCAGCCGTCGACGCTATCCGGCTGAACTTGACGCGGGGGGACGGACAGGATCTGGTCCGGGTGCTCCAGAACATCAAACTTTCTGTCAAAGATCAGCCCTTGCTCGATGCACTGGCTGCCAGCCTTCCCCAAGGGGACGCGAAGCGGATCCAGTTCCTGACCAATTTGCTTTGGCTGGAACTGGAAAAGACCCAACCGAATGCCGCTGCAGCACCATCTGACCGCGCGGATCTTGCAGGTAAGTTCAAAAAATGAAGCTTTATGATTCCGACATCGCATCAACGTTCGGTGGCAAGACGCCTCGCCACATCCTCAGCCTTAGCGGGGGAAAGGACAGCGCGGCGCTCGCGATCTACCTGCGCGATCGCGTGCCCGAGATCGAGTATATTTTCCACGACACGGATAAGGAGCTGCCGGAGACATACGACTATATCGCGAGGCTCGAAGCGATCCTTGGCAAGCCGATTGTCCGCACGACCCCGGTTGACAGCTTCGATCACTGGCTTTCCGTCTACCGTGGCATGCTGCCATCGAACCATCGCCGGTGGTGCACGAAAATGCTGAAGCTCAAACCCTTCGAAGCATATGTCGGCGACGGTCCCGTCATCAACTATGTCGGGTTGAGAGCTGACGAGAACCGTACCGGTTACATCAGCACGAAGTCGAATATTTTGGCTGTTTACCCTTTCCAAGATGACGGCCTCGTTCGGGCAGACATCATTCAGATTCTCGAGGATTCCGGCCTGGGTCTTCCACCCTACATGGATTGGGGCCGGTCAAGATCGGGGTGCTACTTCTGCTTTTACCAGCAGAAGATCGAATGGGTGCGTCTCCTGGAAACCCATCCCGAGCTGTTTTCGCTAGCTATGGAATATGAGGAAAAATCGGTGCAGTTTGGCGACCAGTTCTATTGGTGCCAAAGTGAATCGCTGCGAGAGCTGGCCCTTCCCGAGCGTGTTGCCAAGATCAAGTCCGACTGGGACATTTCCCAAGCGCGAAAACGATCGAAGCGAAAAAATCTGGCCTTGGTTGAAACGCTGGGGGGGCTGGAGGCGGAGGATGAAAGCCATCTGCGCGACGGATGCCTGGTTTGCTCTATTTAGTGAATTTTCTACTTTTGCATGTATTACACCACTCTGGTCGCTCCGATCATATGAACCCTATTTAAGCTGAACTGAGACGATAATGGCGTTTAAGATAACGGCCCGGACGCTGCTAGAATTAGGCGCAGAGCTGATCAGCTCGGATTCGGTCGCTATCTACGAACTGGTCAAGAATTCTGTCGACGCCGATTCAGACGTGGTTCGCGTAGACGTTCAGTGCATTCTTCCCTATTCGCGTTACATTCAAGCGCTCGAGATCCTGGACGAAGCCAGCGTGCCGGTCGCCGACCTTCGACAAAATGTCGAAAGATGGCTTGCCGCAGACGCACCGGTCGCAGCAAAACGACGGTTCCTGGCGTCTCTCGACGCCGCAAGTAATACGTCGTCCTTTCGCCAAGCCATTATTTCCGCCTATGAGGCCGGCAATTATATCCAGGTCGCCGATGATGGCGATGGAATGTCTCTCCGCGATCTCGATGAGATCTTCTTGACGATTGGCACGCGATCGCGCCGAAAGAAAAAAGCGGAATGGACCAGAGACGGGACGACGCCCCCCCGCCCGCTTCTCGGTGACAAGGGCGTTGGCCGGCTTTCGGTAATGCGGCTGGGGGATCGGCTTGAAGTCGTGACGTCAACGGCGGGAGAACGCCGCTGGAATGAACTCAATATCAACTGGGGCCTCTTCAACCACGATTCCGATGCCCTGCTGCACGAGGTCGATGTCGAGCCTAACGTCGGACAGGTCAAGGCGGACCCGAAGGTCAGTGGCACAACCATCAGAATATCGCGGCTTCGATCTGACTGGGACAGGCAAAAATTTGGCGACCTGCTAAAGAGCGATTTCAGCAGGATGGTTGATCCTTTCGACCGTCGGAGGGGGAATCGCCTATTCCGGATCACATATAACGGCGAGCAAGTGACGCTTCCGGTGATTGCCAAACGGCTTTTCGATCTCGCCCACGCGGTTGTCGTCTGTGATTTCGCCTATACCGATGACGGCGCGGCAAAGCTCACCGGCGAAATGGACTACCGGCTTCATACCCACAAGAAAAAGACAATAAACCTCAACGAAGTCCAGCTCGTCAGCCTGGCGGCAACGAAATCCTCAAAGGTCCTTCGATCGCTGGGTGCATTCAGGGTCGAGTTTCTGTGGTTCAACAGAATTCATCTCACTGCGCTTGAGGGGCTCGGGACCAAAAACGACGTCCTCGACCTGGTGCGACAGTGGTCTGGTGGCCTGATGGTGTTCAGGGACGGCTTTCGAATCAATCCTTATGGCGGGCCGGATGACGACTGGCTACAGCTGGACAAGCGCGCGTTTGGACGACGCGGCTATAAGTTGAACCGTCAACAGGTCATAGGAAGGGTCAATCTTTCCTGGCGCAACCGTCACCTCGTTGAGCAGACCAACCGGCAGGGCCTTGTTGACAACGAGCACAAGGAAGCCCTTGTCGCCGTTCTTCAAAGAATCCTGGAGGACTTCAAGACCTTCAGCCAGCAGGTTGACGACGACCTCAAGAAAGAGGACCTGACCTCCCTGGATGTCCTGAAGAACCGCGTTGCATCCGCAAAGACAGATCTACAAAAGCGGATCCGGCAGATCGCCGTTGACGCTCCCAGCCAAGCAGGAGCCTTGAATGAGGTGGAGCGCTTGGTGAAGCAGCTCGCCGCCCAAATCGACGGTGTCGATGAGATCATTGACGACTACAAGGATGAGCGCCGGAAATTCGTTCATCTGGCCGGCCTGGGTCTGATGGTGGAGCTGATTCTTCATGAGCTGGGTCGAGCCAGTGGCAACACCTTAAGCACCCTCGAAGGCGTGGATGCGGCAATACTGCCGGGAAAACTGCCGGCCGTGTTCACCACCCTGGAAACGCAGCTCAAAACGTTGCAGAAACGGATACAGACGCTCGATCCCCTAAGTACGGCACGCCGTCAGACGAAAGAGCCGTTTGTCGTACAGGAGATCGTTCAGCAGATCGTTGACGCTCGGTCGGCGCAGGCGCAGCGCCACAGCGTCGCTGTGCTCATATCATCCGACCTCAAACAGCCGTGGCGCATACGAGCGGTCAAGGGGATGCTGATCCAAATCCTCGAAAATCTGCTGTCCAACTCGTTCTATTGGCTCAAGCAGCAGATGGTCATCGACGCAAAATTCAAGCCGCGCATTGAAATTTCTATCGACGCCGGCGGGCAGACCATCTCGGTGACCGACAATGGGCCGGGTATTCCCGCTGAAGAGGCAGAAGAGGTATTCAAGCCATTCGTCAGCGCCAAACCGCCCGGTCACGGAAGCGGCCTGGGGCTTTATATCGGCCGCGAGCTGGCCGAATATCACAACTGGCAGCTCTATCTCGCTCCGGGGTCCAAGCCATCACAGCAGCTAAACACATTCGTCTTGGATCTGACGCCCGGGAGTAAGGCATGAGGGAATTTCTGTCGGAGGCTGCCACCACGGGCGGAATCAAGCTGCTGGCGATTGTCGATGATGCCTACGATCCACCCGCAGGCTCCGAGATCTCGGAAAATGCCTATAACATGTTTGTGCAGGCCGCAGAGAACGACGGTGAGTTGCTTGCGGCGCTCAAGGCCGCCCAAACGGGCCTGGATGACAACCACCTAGAGGACTGGGAGGAGTTCGTTCACGAAGAAGCCGTCGTCCAACGGTTGTGGAAGCTGCATGTTGGGACCATGCAACTGGACAAGAGCGAGGCGATGCGCGCGGCTCTGACATCTTTGTTTTCCGACGTGATGGTTGATCGCATCAGCAAGCTGACGCAGCTGAAGCCGCTGGAAGACCTGCTTGAAGGCGTCGCTCCGCTGGTCAAATTCGGATCGGACGCCGATCCGAGCCTGGTCGCGGCGGCGGACGTCGTCTTCCTGGACCTCTATCTGTCCAGCGATGTACCATCCATCGATGACAACAACATGATCCCCAAATCCGTGCTGGACAGAGCGCGGGAGCGGGCGATCTCCTATGTTGGTCAAGTCAGAGCCGTGACCGAGGACAATCTTGAGAAGGTCGCACCGGCTTTCATCCTGATCTCGTCGCTCGGCTCGCAACAAAAGGCTTCGTCCTTCAGGCAGCGCGCCGGTCAGATGGCGTCGCGTTTCAGGTTCGTCTCCAAACTGTCGCTGCAGAAGCCGGATGCCGAAGCGATCCTTTCCATCGGGGACATCTTCCGAACCGCTGCGGCCTGTGCGATCGTCGAACCCATCCAGAAAGCTTGGAAACGCGTTCTCGACGACGCGCACGGATGGCTCAACGAGCGCCTGCTCAATCTCGACATTTCAGATTTCGGCCGCCTTCACCACATGAGGCTAAACACCGAGGGACAACCGTTCGAGGACTATGTTCGCGAACTCGTGGCAGGTGCGCTCGCCGAACGAATTGTTGTTGGGTTCTCGAACTACGTGCCTGCAAAGAAACGCATCGATCCCTTCGGTAAAAGCTTCGGCTACTTTGAACCGCCGTCGAATGCGTTCGCGGAACTTTACAGTGCCAATCGCATGTCAAGCGACCGGGGCTATCGCGGTCCGACCGGTTACGATGTGATGAGCGGCGATATTTACCTTGTCGGCGCCATGCCCCAACGCAAAGGTAGTCTTACCGGCAAGTCACTGGTCGCCGTGATGAGCCCCGCATGCGATCTGATCGATCGGAGGGGTGACGGACCATCGGCGAAATCCGTTCTGCTCTTGAGCGGCGCGCTCCAGCCGTCGACCCTGAAACATGACCGCGACCCCCAGATTATGGTCGTGGGAGACAGGTTCTATGAGGTCGCATGGGACAAGAAATATCCACAGGCGCTAACGGTTGCAGATTTGCGCCGCAAGATCGTCGCCAAGGAGCTCACCTGGATCGGCCGTTTAAAGTCCGACCACTTTTTGGCCGTACAGGCTGACTTCTTGTCCGATCTCGGTCGCATCGGCTTGATCAAGGCGCCGATGATCTTCGAAAATCTCTCCGGCGCAATTCGGGTGCGCGAAAACGGCATTCACGTCGACGTGCGAAAGCCGTTCAAAGGGAGCGACCGGTTCGCATTCCTGATGGCGGAGAAGACGAAGCCTCTGGCGACGCAGCCACTGATCTTCTCCGGGGAGTTCATCCAGGAGTTCATGGCACTCGTAACAGACATTTCGCAAGACGGCACACGGCTCCCGGCATCAAGAGAAAAGGCAAACGGAATTTTGCAACGAATGAACGTTGTTTTTAAAATGCTGGAAAACCGCACTGCGGCAGCACACTCGATCCAGACCTATATGCAGGTCGAATTGCTAACGTCGAAGACGCAGGCACCGGCTACGTCGGTAGAGGGCATGTTCAGTCTAAGCTTGTGGCAAAGTTGAACTAAACCTAGTGCGGAAGGAACTATCCGCGTGGGCTTATGTCGTCAACAATTGTCGGCAAGACAGCTATCTACACGCACTGATCCCTGGTCAGGCGTTGGTAGCTTAATTTCCATTGCCCAATAAGCCATTTCGCAACTTGCGATATACTTTTTCGTTCGAATCTGCCACGTTCGCGTTGCTTTGGATGGAAACTAATGCGGAAACTTTTCGAACGACTTTTATCGGCCGGTACAGAGACAGACGTCATGGCGGTTCTGGACGCGGAAGGGCTTTCCGGCAATAGCGAGCGCTGGCGTCCTTACGGTGACAACGAAGCCTTTTACGGCGTCGTTGAAAACCAGCAGGCCCATCCGGTCCCAGCGCTGGTCGAAAAGATCATGAACGGAATCGACGCCATTCTCGAAAAGAAGGTCGTCGAAGACGGAATCGACGTGCGGTCGGACCGCGCGCCAAAAAGCGTTAAAGAGGCGCTCGATCGATATTTCCCCAATCATCGGAATTGGGACTTGGGCGACTTCCGGCGCCAGCAGGCCCGTGATCTGCAGATTGTTGCCTCCGGGCCGCGCCGCGATACCTCATTGTTGATTTACGACAATGGCATAGGGCAAACGCCGGAGAACTTCCCAAAGACTTTCCTGTCCCTTTTGCGCGGCAATAAGAATGACGTGCATTTCGTGCAGGGAAAATACAATATGGGCGGCGCCGGTGCGATCGCCTTTTGTGGTGACCTACGTTACCAGCTTGTGGCAAGCAAGCGTTTCGACGGCGCGAGTCCGCTCGGCTTTACGCTGTTGCGCCGCCACCCGCCGAAACTTGCCGAAGCAGCGGGCAAGAAGAACACCTGGTACGAATACCTGGTCTTCGGTGACGGTGTCGCGACTGTCGATGTCGACGAGCTGGATGTTGGGCTTGAGGGCCGGAAATTCCGCCATGGCTCGTTGTTGAAGCTCTATTCGTACCGATTGCCGGAAGGTGCCAGATCGATCATTTCGCGCGACCTCAATGTCAGCTTGAATGAATATCTCTTTGAACCCGCTCTGCCATTTCTCACGGTCGATAACAATGAGCGATATCCGGACAACCGCGCGCCCGTAACGGCGGTCTATGGCCTGAAACGGCGTCTTGAGGCTGACAAAGAGACCATTGAGGCCAAATTCTCTGAAACATCGTCCACAGCCGAATTCGGCGAGATGAATGTCACCACCTATGTATTCAAAGCATTGTCGCGCGACACCGTCAAAGAAACAAAACAATATATCCAGCGCGAGTATTTCAAGAACAACATGACCGTCCTTTTTTCCCTGAACGGTCAGGTTCAAGGGCACTACACGTCGGAATTCGTCACCCGAAGTTTGAAGATGCCGCTTTTAAAGGATTATCTTCTTGTTCATGTAGATTGCACAAATCTCCATCTCGAGGTGCGCAACGAGCTTTTTATGGCATCTCGAGATCGGCTCAAAGCTAGCGATACGGCAGACGCGCTGCGGCGGCACCTTCGCGAGCTATTGTCGACCGGTGAATTGAAAGATATCGCCAAGCGTCGCAAGGCGAGCCTGACGGTCGGTAGCGACGATGCAGGTCAGATGCTGCGCGACCTGACCCGAAACCTGCCGATGAATGACGCGCTGACAAAGATCCTGCAACAGACTTTTCAGCTCTCGGTCCAAAAGCCAGGCGACGCGCCTAAAAAGGAGCGCCAAGACGACGACCGGCCGAAACGCGAACCGCGCGAGACGACACAGTTCGATCCCAAGCGTTATCCCTCGACATTCCAGGTCAGAGGAGGCGATGGCAAGCAGGGAGACATCAAGCTGTTCAAACTGCCAATGGGCGGCACGCGGACGATCTCCTTTGCAACGGATGTCGAGAACGAATATTTTGATCGTAGTGACGATCCCGGCGATCTCAAATTGTCGGTCCTGCAGCAGGGCAAAAGCGCCGGAGCGGGCGGGCCTCTCGCGCCGCCGTCGCAGCAAGGCGATTTCCTGGATCTGCGCCGATCGAACCCAGCTGATGGTACGATCAAGATCGGAATGAAGGCATCAACCCAAATGAATGTGGGAGATACGATCGAGGTCCGTGCCAGCCTTTCCAGTCCGGCGGGCGATCTCGTCGAAACGGTTCTGGTCCAGCTCACTGATCCCGAGCGGAAGGTCGTAGAGCCGCAACCCGAACCTTCCCCCCTCCTTGGAATTCCGGACCTAGTTCTTTGCTCTCGAGATGGCGCGAACAGCACCAAATCCTGGGACGAGATCGCCTTGGCCGGCGTGGATATGAATTTCGATGTTGTCGTCTACCCCTTTGTCGATGACGACAAACTTTCGCGCATCTACATCAATCTCGACAGCGGCGTACTGCGAGACTTTAAGAGCGGCAACCGGTCTGCCGATGCGATCGAACTCGCGGAGCGGCGCTATGTAAGCACCGTCTATTTCCATACGCTTTTCCTCTTCGCGACGACGAAATCGCGCAAGTATACGGTAAAGCGTGGTGAAGAGGACGCGGACATGGTGGATGTCGAAATCGCCGACTACGTCTCTGATCTCTTCACATCATCTTATGCCCAGTTTCTTCTGAGCTTCGACACCGCCGAATTGATTGAAGCGATCGGATGAGACCTGCGCGCCGAAACCGAGCTCCGGGAAGGTAGATGATGCAAGTGCGGTCATCAATGCAGCAAAGGAAGTCAACGTGCCCAGAGCGGCACGGTTACCTGGTCATACCGACGGGAGCGACGTCGACATCGCTTGATATCGAAAATCTCCGCACTTCCTGAAGCTCAAACAGCCCCATATGCGGGGAGCCATTGGCATCGACGATATTAGCGGGGATGAAACTGTTCGGGCTCAGATCCGCGAGGCGGCCGGCGACAATGCCCAGTTCACCGTCTGGGAATCCCGAACTACGATGCACAGATCGCGAGCTTGGCCCGTCAGTTGGGCCTCGAACGAAGCGTCACGAAAGACACGCCGCCGACAATCCAGCCTCCGCTACGGCTTGTTCGCTAAATACCCCAGTCACGACATCCCTTGAGTGTTCTCCGGGGATGCGTCACTCAAAACAAGATGGGTCCTCATCCGTCTCGCTTTCGCCGCCCGTCGGGCAGCGATTTCGATTGGAACCGAATATCGGCTCAACAGACCGGCGTCCTCAAGCGCCTCGATGTTCGGAAGTCGCAATGTCTCCAATCCGAAGCCGAAAGGAAACGCGGCGTGGTCACATAGGTGTACGGCGCCTCCGGCGTTGGGCTGCGTGGGCCGGAGCCGATAAAACCTGCACAGCGCAAAGCGCCGATAGTGTTGCGGCTGAGCCCATCCGCTAGGCGCATTTAGACGAGATGCGGCCAGAGCACGAGTCCAAATTCAAACCTCACTTCGGAGAAAGACCGCAACTAGCGATTACGCACGATCTTTCAACATGAGTCGGTCGTGAGGAGATGGCCATCTGGCAAAGAACTAATCACGTCTCGCTCGCTGCTGCTAAAGTTGACGGCCGTCAATACAATTATATATAGAAAATATTTTGCGACGAGTGGCCTAGATTATCGACAACTCAACGGAGCATTGCTAAGGTTTGCTCGCCAGAGTGCTGGGGGACGAGCATGGCTACCAAAATTTCAGACCGGGAAACCGCTGCAGGGCGGCAATACTATCGCATTGCCGATGACGATTTTCGCTTGTCTAGAAGATTATTTCTTCTATCCGGCACAGCTTTCGCCGTTTCGACTACATCAGGCTTAATGTTTCCGAAGCTCAGTCTCGCCGAGACTAGCGGATCTGCGAAAAGGCTTCGCGTTGCTCCTCCTGTAGGCGGAGGTTCGTCTTTAATAATCACCCAATCTGAGGGAACCGTACTATTGGAACCGACTGTTCAGACATTCGGCTTCTTGGAAAAAGGTGCGAGCGGGATTTCGGGGATAAACGATCCGCGTATTCGCGTTCTGCGAGCAGATGATCAACTCGATCTCGTCTTCGATCTGGAAAACCTGCGCGTCGAATATGCGGAAGATGGCTCGGCGCGATTCAAACGGATCGCCTCGGACAACCCAGGACGCATAACGGTCTACTTGTCAGGACAGCATGTTTTCGAGCCCAGTTTCTTCGATTCTTCGGGTGGAGGCGACCCTATCTTGCTTCCGCCGTTGCAGGTTCGGCTAGGGGACCCTGCCCGGCTTGTCTTCGAGTATCAGGGAGATGGCCCATTGCCATTTTCCATCGACACACTCCTCGACTGGGAACGGTTCAAGTTCAGGGTGCCGACGTCTCCAGTTCCTCAAAATGCATTCCTCAAGCCACCCTCCTCCGAAACAGCAATCGAGGCCCCCTACGGGCTCTACGTCGCTCCTCATGATGATCACTCATGGCGCCAGGCGAATAGAGCAATTGGCAAGAGTGGCTTTCGCGAGATTTGGCACGCGTCGCTCGTGGGCATTCCGAATGCCGACCTGCGTACAGGTTTCGAAAGCGCAAAAGTTGTTGCCGTGTGGTCCCGCAAGCATGATCCTTCACTTGGGCGAGCGCCGATCGATGACCGGACTCGCGAAGATATTGTCAAGCTGACACATGGTGCCAATGTAAATGCGACGCCGATCACAGCCCACGGGTTGATGCTGACGGGACAGGGTGCCTTTCTCAACCTTCGAGCTGACTTCCCCTATGATTGCACGAGTGCAATTTCGCTCACTCACGTCTCGCAACGCTCGTCTTATGGACAAGACAATGATGTCGTCACTTCCCGTCGCGGGTTCCTCTATCCGTTTGGCCATGAAGTAGAAGCTGTCTGGGCGACGACCCGAGAACCGGCCGAGGTTTTTCCCGTTGCCGGTGCTTTACCGGTTGAGGGCGACTATCTCCGCACGAGGCTTTTCATTCAGTTCAAGCAACAGGAGCGGTCCTACGCGGAAATGGCAAGCGCCGTTACCTTGCCGTTTCGATCAATACGTTTCGAAGACGATCTCAGCCCGCCTTTAGATGAGCCGGTTTCCGCATCAGTTTCGATAGCGAAGCCTGACGGTAGTTTATGGGCCGAAAAGGCATTTTGGCCAAGCGCGGGTGGCAAGCCCGTCATGTTCTCGGGTTTGGCAGAAGACTGGTCAGGGAAATTGATCAGGCTGTCCGTCCCGGTCATTTTCATTGAATTCGACGCCACTTCGGTCGATGCCGCCCCTGTCGCAGAAACCGATGCATATTGGCAGCGGCTGCAACACGTGCAGGCCGAATATAGGAATAGCGGCCGAGGTGTGACGGGCGTCTACGATGCATCAGTTGCCGTCGCAGTTCCGCGGACACCTCTTGATACAAGCGTCGAGTTGATGAAAGTCCAGTTCGATGCGGTGACCGGGCTTCAATCGGTTTGCCCCGTGATCAATTCGCTCTTCGATCTGGCCGCTCCCCAGATTCAGGCGCGCCTGCCAATGTTGCGGGCCACGGTGAGTGAGAGCGAAAACATTGGCTGGTTTTCGATACAGGACCCTGACCGTAACGAAATGGAGACGTTTCTCCAGGCTGCACCGGGAATTATCGCCGGCGATGAAAAGCGCATCCGGCTGGGCTGTTCAGGTCAAAGCGAAAAATCGGGTGGGTTTTTCTCGCTAGATATGACGGTGGGTGGCGTTTCACGTGTTTATGGCGCGACCGGACAGCAAAATACGACGACAACCCTCACATCTGGGGGACCGCAAACTTTCAATCCACTCGACTACTTTGGCGACGATACGGTTCTTTTCGGCGGGATCAAGATCAAGGATGTGCTGCAAGCGGGCCTCTCGGTCGCCGAAGCACAGATGCCAAAGGTCATCCAGCGTATAAGGGCCTATCCGGATATCCCTGCCGAAATGCGCCAGAGCATCGATTGGATGACGGAACAGTTCCAAAGCTGGCCGGACCCGAGCACGCCGATTTTTGCTGTACAGCAGAATTCACCGGACCTGGTTGTTGAACGCGGAAGTCCGACGCGCTTCACGTTGAGCGCTGAGGCGAGCATCAGTCTTGATTCAACTCTAAGACCAAAGGCCACGGTGTCGGCCCGGCTGAGCAACTTCTCGCTCCAACTTCTCTTCGCGGGCAATGGCGTCCTAATCCGCTTCCGCTCATTCGTGTTCGTGATCGATGCAGCGGGAACGACCACTTTCAGGCCGGACATCGATTCTGTCGAGCTGAAGGGCGCAATCATGGCGTTCATCCAAGCTCTTCAAGAGTTGTTGAAAGATATTCTCGGCGACATCGGAATTTCCATCAATCTTTTGCCGAGCGGCGTTGAAATCCAACTGCCGTCCTTTAACTTTCCAAGCTTGAGTTTTGGGGCTTTCCTGCTCCAGAATCTGAACATCGCCAGTTCGGTCGAAATTTCGTTCCGGTCACAGCCCACCAGTTACAAGTTCAACTTCTCTACACCCGATAATCCCTTCACTGTCGCTGTCGGGATCTATGGCGGTGCGGGCTCGTTTGCTTTCATTGTTGATACCCGCGAAATTCGCTCCTTTTCAGCGTCTTTCGGGTTCGGCGCCTTTGCGCGGCTTGATCTCGGGATCGCTTCGGGAAGTGCCGCTTTGCTGGGTGGCCTTTCATACTGGCTGCAAAAGGCGGATGTTGGCGGCGTCCCCACCACCAATATCGAGTATCTGTTCTACGTTCGCGCCTATGGCTCGGTCACCGCACTTGGGTTCATCACGGTCGGCGTGGATTTCTATCTCGCGCTGAAAATAGCGACGGGAACGCCATCTTATAGCGAGGGCCTTGTCGAGGTCTCCTACTCGGTTAAAAACGGGTTCTTCAAAAAGTCATTCAAATTGACCTTCCGCCGCCGCTTCAATGGCTCTGGAGCCGGCTCGGCAATGATTGCGTCTTCGGATCCGTCCAGCCGCGCCAAGCGGGAAATGCTGACGAAGTCGCAATGGACACAATATCGTCGTGCTTTTGCGGGGGGGAACTGAGGTGCCAAATTACCTTGCATGGACGACGGTTCCATCCGGTTTGCGAAGAGGGGATGATGGCAATCTGATCCTGCGGATTGGCCTCGTGCCTTCAATCAAACTAGGAATGGACCGGACCGATCAGGGTCTTCTGTCCGACGCGGAATATCATGACTTCGTCAAGTGGCCGAACACCCTCAATACCGCCACTTTCACCCTGAAACTGGCCGACGGCGCGGGAACTGAAGCCTCGTTCAGCCCGGAACTTAATTTTCTTCCAATGCCTGGACTGGAGTTAGATACCAAGTTCTGGGAAACGGTTTTCCCCGGCAATACCGTTGTGCGGCCATTCGGACCGTCTGCGCCACAGGCCCTGAACGTCAAATCATACGACGCCCGATCACTCGCAAATATCCTGTCACTTGGGTATTTTGCCGAACTGAATACTGTCAAGCGAGCATTCTCAATCGCTTCGACGGATTTACGCGCAAATCCTGTCATACAGGCGTTGACAGGTGCCGAGCCTGACGCAAAGTTTCGGGCGCTGTCCAACGGCGACGCCGCTCAGATCATCAAGACATTCGAAGAGTTTTCTGCATTTCACACGGTCAACCAGACGGTCGCGCCAGCGACCGCGCTGGCCATCCAGCCAGAAATGGAGTTCCACGAAATCGTCTCGGCACTTCAGGATCATAACGGCCTGGCGCAGAAACTCGGTTTGGTCCTTCGCTTCGATGTTCCAATACCCGAGAGTGTCGTCGGTGGCCTGGGCGCAATCGCACGGGTCAAGATTGACGTACGATTGTCGTTGAATGAGACGCTCGTCTCGGCTCCTTGGACTGTCTGTGATGTCCAGCAGCAGATCGGCACAACCGATTTTGGAGTGTTTCACCCACGCCGATCGGACGGTTCCAAGCAACCCGACTGGGCAGGGTTCCGATCACTTGAAGCTAGTACGGGAAGGCTCACGAATCTTGAAATTGACTGGTTGGCGCTACAGTTGGCAGAGTCTGCTCGACAGACAGTCGCAGCGGATGTCGTCCCGCTTGATTATCATTCTGCTCCACCCTTTCCGAAAGCCCTTGCTGCCCTCCGTCAGAGCGGCATCTCACTAATTGACCTGCCGAACGAAAATCCAGGGGCCGGTCAAGACTTGCCCCTGGTCACCGAATTCAAATCCAACAATACGAGATTGCTTGCACTCGACACACAGCAGGCACGCCGGGTCAGCGCCCAGCAGCCTGAACCCGGTCAATTGATCTTCTCCGATGACGGCCTGATCCGGGGATATCGTGTCTACATCCGCAGCATTTCAGAGGGCGTCTGGCGAAGTCTTTGCTCCAGGAAACTTACTTACTCCTTCAACGGTGGTCCTCTGAGGGAGGTTACGTGGTCACCGGGGCCGGATGAAGGGGAGATAACGAAGGTACTGGCGGATCAGGCAGGCCAGAGCGCAACCTCGCCTTTCTTGTTCAACTGGGACGGCTGGAGCGTTGTGGCTCCGCGCACCGACAACCCTGTAGACGAGGACGGTCGTGCGCAGGAGATCGTTGATGAGGTCTTCAGAAATTTCGCCGTTAAATGCGTGGTCGTTGATGACACACTTCAGACCAAGCGCTATGGTGAAACCTATGAGTTCTGCGTTGTACCGGTCGATCTTGCCGGAGAGGCGTGGTCTTTGAAGGAAGCATCTTCAATACTCGCTGACGCAACCCTCGGCGTTCGCACGGCAACCATCGAAAATCAGAGACTCCAGCCGATACGGTCACCGTCGATATTTGAAAGTGGTCGCGAGCAAGGTGAAAAAGGGACAACCGTCGCCATCCGAGCACTGGACGGTCGTCCGGCTGCGGATAGCACGGTTCAGATCGTGCCATCGGATGCTGATCTATGGCTGGTGGACGAGCACGGATCATTTGACGCGATGAGCGATGACCAGTCGTATGATGTCATCGTCAAAACAGCCGGAGAGCTTGCCGGCCCGGGCACTGGTACAATGGATGTGCCGTTTCTTCCCGACCCGATGTGCCGTGGCGTTGTCATAAGGTCTTCGTCGGGGGATCTCGACTCTGGACCAGTCACATTTCCATCACAGCCCGGTATCGACGAGGCTAAGAAGCGTCTCCTTCTGCGATCAGTCAATCTATCCGTCAGACCGGGAGCCCCAGACAGCAAGCCTTCAATTGCGAGTGCCGCGGGCAGCATCACAGTCTCTGTTCCTCCAGGCGAGACTGTCAGGGCGTTGATGTCGTCGGCGCTTGGCGGAGAAGACTATCGCAACCTTTGGGTTTCCAGTTCCCTCGAAACACTTCTCAGTTTTCAAAAACCGGAGACAATTGCAGCGTTTGCCGCCGAGCATCAATCCGAACTGACAGCCTCCATGAGGGGCGAGGTGCTTGCGGGTTCGGAATATCTCGTTACTCCTCCAATGGAGGTAATGTTCGTGCATGCCACGCAACGGCCAATCAGAACACCTCACTTTGGAGACCGGTTCCGCGCAGAAAAAGGCATCCTCAATTCACTCGCTGTGAAACTCGTAGACGAAGCATTCTCGGTTCATGTTCCCAGCACCGGGCGGGTCGAATTCCATGCGTCGTGGACGGACATTGTTGATGAACCGTGGTCGAAGGTATACCGGGAGGTACCGGCAACCCTTCCGCCCTTTGGGTTTAACTTAACAGAGTCGGATGAACCCTTGCTTGGTGTCGCGGGACACCCTGCGAGCTTTTGGCGAAATAGCGCGAGCAACGATGGACCGGTTGCAAAGGAGCGCGAAGCGCAGACTGCAAACCGCCAAGGACCAACGGTCCATGCCTTTCCGGACACAAGGTATCGCACTGTCACGTATCGCGCGCGCGCAACTTCGCGCTTTCGCTCCTTCATGCCGGAAGAGATTCTGAAAGACCCGGACGCTTTGTCCCAATTTGGATCGGCAACTGTCGAGGTTCTGAACAGCGCACCACCGGACGCGCCGGAAATAAGGGCGATCCTCCCAATCTTTAAGAAAGAGACGACCGAGGACGGCCGATCACATGTCCATGTCACTGGACATCGCTTCCTGTTCGAACGTCCCTGGCTATCGTCTGGCCCCGGTGAGATGGCCGCTTTCTCTGTTCGCGAAACGGAGCTCTCGAATACGCCGCCTGAACTGAACAACGCGGTATCATCCTGGGCGTTCAACCCGCGAAAACTGGGTGCCCCGACATCAAGATGGCCCACGCTCGATGATTTCGTCAATGCCAGTGAAAAGTTGATTGACGTCCCGGTCTACCAGGTCGACATCGCCGACAGTTCCCTAATCCCCGTTGGCCGTATATCGTTGGCTGCTTACGACGTGGAGATCGACGCTGAACGGAACGTCGTTTGGTGTGATGTTCAGGTGGATCCGGGCAGAGCTTACTTCCCATTTATAAGGTATGCCGTCGCGCGCTATCAGCCAAAATCGATTGCCGGCGCAACGCTTTCGAAGATCGTGACGTCCGACTTCGTCCAGATTTCGCCGACCCGTACCGTGTACGTGGGCGGCATAAAGGATGGCAAAAGAGCCGTAACTGTATCTGGCTTCAGCTATGTCGAGAGAGGTTCGTCTGGGGTGACGAGCGTTGTCGAAGTGTTTTCCGAAGTACCATTGAAGGATGCTCCCTCTGCAGAAGCTGTCCTGTGGCAGGCGACGGGTGACACGATTGCACTTACCGCGAAGCGCGAGGGCGCAGAACTCATGACTTGGAATGGTGAAATTCCGGAGCGGGACGGAAAATGGCGACTGACAATCGTCGAGTACGAAATCTACCTGTTAGAACAAAATACCGAGGTACGGCCCGATGAGGGCTTTAAGCATAACGGCGTTCCCGCCACGAGGAGAATGACCTTTATCCATTCCGTCGAACTAGCCTGAGGGCCGAGACGGCCAACTTAGACCTTTCTGGATGCGAGGTACTGAAATGAAGATCGTGGCACGCGAGTTTGTAGTAGGTATATTGAGCACCTTGTTCATCGCTGCCATGCTGAATGCGCAAGCGCGTGCAGGCGCCGGCGTCGAAGCTGACAAATTATGGCCCTCTAAACAGATACCCTATGCGGTTTGCGATTGCCGCAATGGGGTGCCGGATGTTTGCACCAAGGTGCAATGCCTTGCAAAACCTGATGTCGTCCTGAAGGCAATCTCGGAGTGGAACGCGTCGGCGATGACGGTGAAACTGGTGCCGAGAGACAAGTCCGGAAAGAAGCCATATTTGCTTTACTTGGCGCAAGAGGACGACAGCAACTTAGAGACAGGAAAATGGCCTAGATGGTGTTTCACTGAGGCCGGGTTTACTGGATCCAATAGCCCCCACCCTATCGTCATCGGTGATGTATGCGTGGAAAACCAGGGGTCTCGCCTTGGCATGACCGTTCTGCACGAAACTGGACACGCTGTGGGCCTATATCACGAACAGCAGCGTGCCGACCGCGATGAACTCCTGAAGGTCAAGTTTCCAGGAAGCACCGCGAATGAAGCAATTGGTCAATCCGGCCGTATTTGTGGCAGGCACCAGGAGGAAAAGTGCGAGTTTCAGTCGGATATATTCTTCCGTCATTACAACTACGGTCGCGACATCGGCGAGCATGACCTTAAATCGATCATGCACTACCACCTCAATAAAGATTTCGAAGCATGCCTTAAGAGAGAACTCAAGCCGGACGATTACGAGCTCGCATGTATGGATTTAACTGAGAAAGGGCGTAAACGCGCTGAGGAGTTGGCTATCCAACCTGGGCAGATCGGGTTCAAAGTGTTCGGTCTCTCTCCTACCGATATCTCTTCGGTAAACGAGCTTTACAAAGACGTCCCCTAAAGGCTTTGCGGTACCACTGCGAATACCAAGGCCGCGATCGACTTCGGGCGCTCATCTTGCATTCTTCAGGCGTTTGACCGCCTGTTCAAGAGGCCGTTGGCCATCGCAATAGCCTCGCCATGCGGATGTCTTGGAAGGGAGCGGCGGGACGGTTCTGACGGGGACACGCTTCGGATCGATGTCCGTCTTAACCTGCGTCCATCTCAATGGCATTGAACCAGTCGCCACCGAGGCTGCAGTACGGTGTCTCCGACGGCAGCGCCGAAGTCTCCTCTTCCTACAGCCAATTGTTGGATCAGTTGCTGCTCTTTCCGATGAAGCTCGGCCTGTCTATAGCACTTGCCTCTACGACGATGCTCGTCAGCCCCGCGTCGATGACAAAGCGGCTGCAGACGAACGGCATCATCCATTAAAGGATGCTTCCTCGTCTGTATCCTCTTCGCCGCCCTCGGAGGCGGCGATTTCGCTTTGAACCGCATTTCGGCTAAGTGGGCCAGCGTCCTCGACGCGCTTCGATATCCATGCGCCGAAGTATAAATCGGGTGCGCGGTTTGCACCAGCTTTGCTGACTTCAACAGCACGCCATGTCGTGACATAAATATGTCCGATAACCTTGCATTATCAGTCATTTAACGAGGTTGAATGCGGCGCCTCAAGACAGCGGCGTCCTTAGTTGGCTACAAAATCCCCCACGCCCGATACCTCCCCCTCCCCGTCACCTCCCTGAGGCCGAGTTCCAAGACGATCCGTCGCGCCGCCTGCGGCGTGACCTCGAGCGTTTTGGCCACCATGCCTGCCGACACGAGCGGTTTCGCCATGACCAGCTCGACCAACTCCGGCAATTTTGACGACGTTCGCCGCCCCTCCAGCTTTCGCTTCATCATTTTTCGCGCCAGCGCCAGCCGGTCATGCTCCTTCAGCCCGATCTCAGCGGCCGCGATCAGGCCGAGAGCAATGGCGAGCAGTCGCGTCTCCCGATCACGGTGGCGGCGCCGATCGACGGGGACGGTTTTCAGGCCGAGATTGATAGCGGCGAGATGGGCACCAGTGGTAACGCCAGCCTGGCGCAGGATCGACGCCGCCAACAATCGCCCGAGCCAAGGCGCGTGCTGCAGGACCGACAGCTCGTTCCAGGCATCGAGGGCAACGATGGCCTGAAGCACCGCCGGCAGGTCTTGCGCCTGTCGGAAAACGCCGCGCCATTCGTCGAGTCGCGCGTCCTCGTCCCAGTCGAGATCATAGACCAGCGGATTGGCCGGAGCCCGGCCAGGCTTTTTGGCTTGTTCGATCGCGGCGTCAGAGCGCGCGAGGATCGCATCAATGGCAGCATAGTCGAGACCGGGGAGATTTTCGATGTCGTCGACATCGTCCCTCTCTCCTTCCGGATCGATCGCGACCGCTGGCTGAAACACGCCGGTCGTCGTCGCCTCGTCCCCGCCAACCGACCCGATCTCCGAGGTCTTCCGCAGCGTGCGGATGCCGTCGTGAGAGAGTGCCCATTCCGGAATTTGGGTCGCGATACGCCGGCGGGTGCGCAACACGTCGCGGGCGATTGTCAGTTCGTGGGTGGGTGTGCGAATATCCTTCGTCGCGTCGTGGAGGACGAGGTCTTCGAGATGGACGAGTTCGCCCTCGATCCACAGCGAGGCGCAGGCGTCGGTGAACTGACAGCGTTCTAGGAAGCCTTGGCCAACTGGGGAACGGGCGATGCGCTCGTCCAAACGCGCAAGCGCGATGCCGGCGTCGAAAGCCGGCCGTATCAGGGCTGATATGCTGATTTTCGAAATATCGTAAGCCATTGAAATCATGGTAAATGATTTGCTAAACGAACGCTATATCATAGTTAGAGTTCATTACTGGCCGCTTTTATCGGAGCGACGTCTAACCATCGATAACCAGCGTTTATCGATGGTAGTTGATCTGGAGTCGCAAATCAGCGAGAATCGGGGCAAATCACGGCCTTCTAGGCCGCCAGAACCGTCCTTTTGGAGCGCCCGTGGTCAAAGCCAAGAAATCAGCAACCGCCGTAGAGCGACGCGCCGAAGAACTCGACACCATTGCCGCGGTGCTGCCGATCGAGCGGCGCGACGAGCTCGCCCAACTCTTGACCGACCAGGATGTCGAGACGCTACGCCATCTGGTCAACCAGGGCATGGGCGACAATACGCTGCGGGCGCTGACCTCCGATCTGGCCTATCTCGAAGCCTGGGGCTTGGCCGCAACCCGGCATTCTCTCCCTTGGCCGGCGCCCGAGGCGCTGCTGCTGAAATTTGTCGCCCATCATCTCTGGGATCCGGAAAAGCGTGCTGCCGATCCGGATCACGGCATGCCGGCCGATGTCGACGAAAACCTTCGAAACCAGGGTTTTCTGAAATCCACTGGCCCGCACGCGCCCGCCACGGTGCGCCGGCGGCTGGCCAATTGGTCGACGCTGACCAATTGGCGCGGGTTTGACAGCGCCTTCGCCTCCCCTGCCCTCAAGTCGGCGATCCGCCTCGCCGTGCGCGCCGTCCCGCGGACGCGGGGTCGCAAGAGCGCCAAGGCGGTCACCGGCGACGTGCTGGCAAAACTGCTGGCGACTTGCGCGACCGACAGCCTGCGCGATCTGCGCGACCGAGCGATCCTCATGGTCGCGTTTGCGTCCGGCGGCCGCCGGCGCAGCGAGATCGCCGGACTGCGCCGCGAGCAACTGACCGTCGAGGCGCCGATCCCAGTCGAGAATGGCGCCCCCCTCCCCTCTCTCGCCATCCATCTCGGTCGCACCAAGACCAGCTCCGGTGAGCAAGACGATGTCGTCTATCTGACCGGCCGGCCGGTGGTGGCGCTCAATGCCTGGATGGCGGCAGCCAAGATCGAGAGCGGCAGCGTGTTTCGGGGGATCGGGCGCTGGGGGACTGTGTCGCGGCGGGCGATCGATCCGCAGTCTGTCAATGCCATTCTCAAGCAGCGGGCGGAGATGGCTGGGTTGGAGCCGGAGGAGTTTTCCGCTCATGGGCTGCGGTCAGGCTATCTGACAGAGGCCGCCATTCGGAACATCCCTCTTCTGGAAGCGATGGAGCAATCGCGACATCGATCCGTTCAGCAGGCTGCAGGCTACTACAACAACGTTACAAGGCGGAGCGGGCGTGCTGCACGGATGCTGTGAAAACAGTCGGCCCAAAGAGGACGCTGAGGCTCGCCGATGTAGAGTAAGACGGGGGCGTTGCCGTCAATCAGCCGCCCGCGGAGCTCCTCCCTCGCAAAACTCCAGAAACCGCGACGCCGGATCAGCGGTCTCCTCGAGCTCGACTAGAAGCAAATACGTGCAGCCCCTGTACCTTCACACCGCTTGGTGTCG
>Ga0102593_1000904_pt1 | contig 36798 bp, 43 predicted proteins | sample AraplaCol_mMS_r2_2_FD_76862 | JGI IMG/M metagenome (GOLD analysis project Ga0102593, IMG submission 76862) | Arabidopsis root microbial communities from North Carolina, USA - plate scrape MF_Col_mMS_r2 (SPADES assembly) (version 2) | ecosystem: Host-associated > Plants > Roots > Endosphere...
GACAGTTCCGCCATACGAGTTCTCCTTGCATTAGGTTCTGTGAAGGTAGACGACGAAGGGTTGCAGACGTCATAGACCAGTCCATGGTCGCCGTGAAGGCTTGTCTAGGAGCAATTCACGGAAATACTCCGTCCGATGATGTTCGAGCCCGGTGGCGCAGGTAGCTCGCGAGGTCGTGCACGTGACCACATCTAAACGCTTGCGTGCGCCCAGCCCCGGGCATCTCGTGGCTAGATCCAAAACCCGCTTACGCGAGAAGTCGCGACAGCGTAAACTCCGATGTAGATGACCGCCATGATGAGAACGAGTAATTTCGGGCGCAGCATCTCGCTCTCCTGTTAACCGCATCGACATTAGTCGGGAAACGCAGATCCCGAAAGCTGTGAGATGGTCGCTGGATTGCCGATTATCAATGCCTCCAGTTACTACAACCGCCCCACACGCGCAAATTTTGGCTATGGCCTCCTCTGGATTGGTCGAGCAGCCAACTGTCTGTGGAGCCCGGCGAGCTGTAACGTCAGCGCCTTGCCAGCGACCGTGCGATGTCGACGATATCATCGCGGCCAGCGGTTGGATCCGCTTCACATGAGGAGTATGGCGTCAACGGCTATCAGGGCGGCATCTTGATCTCCTTATCTCGAATCCAAGTCTGAGCCTGATTTACAGACCCGGCCTGCGAGCCTGCACAACCTCACATACGGTCGCCGCTCTGGCGGCTGCACCACGATCCCGCTTGCGCCCAACCTTATTCCCGGCTGTTGAAGCCATGAAGATCCACGGTCCGTTCGCCTGGATCCGTCAGGGCTGATCGGGCCCCTGGGGATTGAAAGAGCTTTGCAGTTGAGCTGTCGTCGGTCAGGCGGGTTTGATGACCACCCCCTCGATAACGATGCCGGCGTTCACATATTTCCATAAGGCGACCAACAGCTTGCGGGCGAGCGCCACGATAATCGTCTTTTTGAAGCGTCCGCCGTTGCGAGCGACGCGCTCCTAAAACCAGTAGGACAGCCTGGAGGCCGGCTGGTAGCGCAGCCACAGCCACGCAAGCTCGACCATCGTCGTTCGGAGCCGTGGATTGCCCGCTTTGGAGACGGCCTGCTCGCGATCGATCGAGCCGCTCTGCCATGGCGACGGCGCTAGCCCGGCGTAGGCGGCAATTTGGCGGCGGTTGTCAAAGTGCCGAAACAGGCCTTCAGAGTGAAGGACTACCGTATCCATCCGAGCAGGGCCGCGGGATTTTGGGCACCGCGCGTGGTAACGTCGGTTCATGGAGATCGATGAGGACAAGATCGACGACGCCGTTTTGGCACTGTTATGGCTGACGCTGCATAACGAGCGTTGTGCCTGGAAGGGCTTCGACTGGGCAACGACGGATCGCCTTCACAAGAAGGGCATGATCGGCGACCCGGTCAACAAGTCGAAGTCATTGATCCTAACCGATGAAGGCTTGGAGCGTTCGGAAGCATTGTTCCGGGAGCTGTTTACGCGGCCGCCGCGATAGCCGTAGCTTTGTGCGCCTTCCATTGCCAAGGCAGTAGTTCGTGCAGGCGGGAGATGGGAAGATCGGCGATGCGGGCGAACACATCGGCGAGCCACGCCTTTGGGTCGACGTCGTTGAGACGGCAAGTCGTGATGACGGAGAGCATGATGGCGGCACGATCGGCGCCACGCTGGGAACCGGCGAAGGTCCAGTTTCGCCGCCCAAGTGCAATTCCTCTCAGCGCGCGCTCCGCCGCATTGTTCGTGAGACAAATCCGGCCATCGTCGAGGAAACGGGCAAACCCATCCCAACGCTTCAGCATGTAATCGATCGGCTCGATCACCTCGGACGATTTGCTGAGCGTGGCGCGTTCCCGTTTCAGCCACTCGTGCATGTCATTGAACAGCGGCTTGCTCTTTTCCTGCCGTGCGGCCAGTCGTTCTTCGGCGCTCAATCCATTGATCTGGCGCTCGATCTCAAACAGCGCCTCGTACCGCTGGACGGCCTCCAGGGCGATCGGCGAGATCGGCTTGCCTTTGCGTTTGCGCTCGCGGGTATTTTTCTGGATGTCGGCCAGTTCAAAGAATTTGCGCCGCGCATGCGCATGACAAAAGGCGAAGGTGATCGGCACCACCTTCTTTTCGGCGACACTGAGCGGCTCGAAGCCATTGTAACAATCACTCTGCAGAATGCCGCCATATCCGGCCAGGTGCTTCTGCGGATGCTCGCCGCGGCGGTCGCTCGAAGCATAGTATATGGCCGCCGGCGCTGCCGCTCCGCCGTAGGGCCGATCATCGCACACGTAGGTCCATATTCGCCCGGTCGTGCATTTGTCTTTGGCCTGAATGGGAATGGTGGTGTCGTCGCCAAAAAGGCGCTCGGCCGCGAAGACATGCGCCTCGATCAGATCAAAGATCGGCAGGAGCGCGGTCGTTCCATACCCGACCTGGTCGGCCAGCGTCGAGGTCGAAAGCTCGATGCCCTCGCATTTGAACCGGGTGCTCTGGCGGTTCAGCGGACTATGCATGCCGAACTTGTCGAACAGGATCGTCGCCAGCAGATGAGGACCGATGAAGCCGCGCGGCGTCGCATGGAACGGCGCCGGCGGCTGGCTGATCGCTTCGCAGTCACGGCAGGTAAATTTCTCCCGCACCGTCTCGATCACTTTGAACCGGCGCGGAATCTCCTCGAGTGTCTCAGTGACGTCCTCGCCCAGTTTCGACAGGCGCGACCCGCCGCAGCATGAACAGGTGGCTGGAGGATCGACTACCACGCGCTCACGCTCGACATCCTCTGGCCAAGGCTTCCGGATCGGCCGTTTGCGCGTGAACGAACGCACGCTCGCGGTCTTGGCGGCAGCCGCCTGCGCCGCAAGCTCATCCTCGGTCGCTGCCATTGCCAGTTCTTCGAGCTGCAATTCCATCTGGTCGATCAGACGCGCCGTGCGCTCGGAGCGCTTTCCGCGCAGTTCACGCCTCAGCTTTTCGATCGCCAGTTCCAGACTGGCAATCAAGGCCTCACTGTCCGACAGCATGGCCTGCGCATTGGCGGCTTGCGCCACCGCAACGTCCCGCTCGGCGACGATGGTATCGCGCTCGGCGACAACGACATCACGTTCAGCCTGTACCATCGCACGCTCGGAGAGCAGCGCCAGATAGGCGCCAGCAAGGTCCGCAGGAAGATCCACAGGCTTCGAAGTCATGAAGCCATTCGATCAGATTCACTCAATATTTTCAATGTAATAATGCTATCCGACCCGCGTCGGACGCCAGGTTTCCTGCGGATTGCGCCAGTCGATCCCGGACAACAAATAAGACAATTGCGCCGGTGAGATCGTTACCGCGCCGCCCTCCATATTCGGCCAGATAAACCGGCCCTTCTCCAGCCGCCGGGTAAAAAGGCAGGCGCCCAGACCATCATGCCAGATGATTTTCAAAATATCCGATCTGCGCCCCCTGAAGACGAAGAGATGCCCTGACAACGGATCATGTTTCAGAACCTCCTGCACCCGAAGCGCCAGGGAGGGAAAGCCACAGCGCATGTCCGTATGCCCCGTCGAAAGCCAGACCTTGACCCCTGTTCCCATCGGAAACGGATTCACCGCAATGTCTCCAGGCCTTGGACAATCCGGAGCAGCGCTTCAACGTCGACATCGCGGTCCACGATCACACGGCGACCATTGGCGCTGACAACCTCCATAAGCCCACCTTGTGCCATTGAAGGCTTGGTCGCTCTCGCAGCGACCGCCATACCTGGCTCCGGGACCAACAGTGCAGGAACAAACCCTTCACTCCCCCGGCCGTTGCCGAGCCGTCCCTCGCGAGCTGCTTTACGCCAATCGTTCAACTGAAAGCGTGTGATCCCATGTCGGCGAGCCGTTGCCGCGACCTGACGCGGGGCGGAATAGCTCTCCGCCACGATCGCAAGTTTGGCCTCGTTGCTGAAACGGCGACGCCGACCGCTATCGACAATCTCCATACGGCTGACCTGCGGCCGCTTCTCTATCGTTAAATCCACGATGCTCACACTGTCCATATTGACGTCCATATAGACAGAACATCCAGTTCGCCTCACTTCTCAGCAAGGCGGTCCTCCTCGGAGGCGTACGTTGAAACGGACGGCCATAAAAATCTTGCCTGATCTGAGGATGCACCTGACCCGTATCGAGGCCCTCACTTCACCCTGAGACTCATCAGCGCATTTGTTGTTATGGAAAATCAAATCGAGGGTTAGCGCGCGCTATCCGAGAATGCGGAGTTACGGCACGATCGTGCGGCATGAATGCAAGCACTGAAGAACCCGTTCTGCTCAAATTGTGTCACGAGAAGGCCCCCGAAGTCCGGCCAGCGCGTGGGAGCCCGTCCCTGCAAACGCCTGGTTGGATTATCCATGCGTCTCTTTCTCCTGCGCCTGGCAATGTCGTTGTGTGTCGTCAACATCGCTCGGAACAATTCGGTCCCAATGGCTTTTAACAGCGATCGTACGGATGAATTAGGCGAAACCCGACAATACAATGCAGCGATTTTTTTTCGACATTAGGCATGGCAGTGAGTTCATAGAGGATCCTGAGGGTTCGTTATGTGTGGATCTGCAGGACGCGATATCTGAAGCCAGCGCCGCTGCACGCGAACTCCTGGCAGCAGAGATAAGCGCTGGAGCGGCGCCAGACGGAAGGATACTGGAGGTGCGCGACGAGCAAAGGCGCGTGGTCGCTTTGATTCCGTTCCGCTCGATCCTGCAAAACCCCGGCCCGTCGTGACCATTTTCAGGCGTGATGACGTCCTGTCGAACGCTTTGTCATGCACGGTGGCTCGACCCCAATAGCAGGCATGAGGCTGGGGCGTGACGCGGCGGCCTTCAGACTGAGCGGTTGCCGATTTGCCAACGCCGGATCTCAAGCGTCATGCCTGCTGGTCCTTGCCACTTGCGTTCAGTCGCGCCTGTCTGAGGCGCTCTGTCTTGGCCTCACGCTTCTTTCGCTCTTCATCTGCTACCTGTCTTGCGAAGCGTGCGGTCTCCTCAAAGGCCTCCAGCCTCTGTTGCTTGCTTGACCTCGAAGGTTTGCGGGTATCGCCTTCGTTCATTTCATCGTCCTGTTCTTCTTTGCATGTTGACTGCCGGCCCATGTACCAAAACCGGCCTTCGCGTCAGGCCGGCTTGGGGTGATCTCCGCCGCCAATCATTCCTTCTGTGGCTGAACATGGTGCCTGCCGACGGTGGTCAGCCGATAAAGATGGCCGAGGTCGACCATGTCCTATGTCCCACGGGAAACCGATTATTTGCTTTTTTGACATGACCTATCTCCTCAACGGTGCATGAGGAAAACGTCTAATTGTCGAGAGTGTTCAGTACGATAACGTACGCGTTGGGGCTAAATGCCAATAATTGCCCTCACAGCGTCGACGTCATCTGTCTGCGCCAACGCAGCGCTTCGCCTTTTCCAAAGGGCAAATGGTATTGTTGCAACCAGCAATGCGAAGGGCCACACAATTTGCGGAGATGGACTTGGCTGATCCGAATGCTCGGCAAGGGCATTCCCGAGCCGGAAGGGCGGGCATCTGAACCTTGCCAAAATATAATCTTGGAGCACATGGCGCCGAAGACATCTTACGTATAAGTAAGCAACAATTCATATACGTGGTGAATCAAATGACTGACATTTCCAACTTCGTCGACCAGGCGAAGCTCCTGGCACTCCTTGCAAACGACAAGAGGCTTCTCATCGCTTCATTGATTTTTCAGGAAGAACATAACGTTACCGACCTTGCAGAGAAGGTGGGCCTTTCTCAGTCCGCCTTGTCGCAACATCTTGCCAGGTTCCGTGCAGCCGGCGTGGTAGCGACGCGCCGGGATGCCCAGACAATCTACTATTCGACGTCTCACGAAGGGGTGCGGCGAATCCTTGAGGCGCTCGACCAGATGTCCATCCCCTCTACCATACAAAGACAAGCAAGGGCGAAATGATCGTCTGCCGAAAGGCTCCACAATGACAACTTGCGCAGTATCGGAGACTTTGTTCGACGTGGGTCACGGGAACCTTGGCGAGACTGATGGTAGCCAGGATCCTGTTTGCGACAATGGGGGTGAGTGAATGAATGCCTGCCCCTTGCATCCTCAACCTCAGGCAACCCTTATCTTCAGACTGCGGCCACTGGCTGATGTGCTTGAACTGACTGATGTGGTTCACAAATAACGTATCTCGAGCGGCGGCTTCGGAAAGATCGGTGACCGTGCAAGGCGGATCAGTGGTAGGATCATTGCACGACAGCCGACCATCCAACGCGTTCAGGTCTGGGCGACGCGGCCACAGATGATTTCGTTGCGCGCCGGTCGCAAGCTGGCGCAAGCGACACGAAATGCATCGCTCTTCAGCTTCTGAGCGCCTTGGCGATCTCTGTCGCCAGTTGATCCTGAGAATAGGGCTTGCTTAGCCTGTAGGCATCGACCTGCATGCCATTTGGCAAATCCGCATACCCCGTCGCCAAAAGCACCGGAAGGTGGGGCCTGATCTCACGCGCCGCTATGGTGAGATCGGCACCGTTCATCCCGGGCATTGAAAAGTCCGTGATCATAAGATCGAACTCCTCGCCCTTCTCAAGGACGCTGATCGCTTCCGCACCGGAATGAACTTCTACCACTTCATGACCGAGATCCGTCACCATGTCAGCGGAACTCATGGCGATGAGAATGTCGTCATCGACCAGAAGGATCCGCTTCGACCCCTGCTCGAGCGGTTCTTGTGCCGGCGGCGCCGGCTGATAAGAAACCTCGCTCGCCGCGACCGCAACGGGTATCCACAATTCCGCCGTCGTACCTTCCCCCGGGATGCTCTGCAAGTCGAAGTGACCGCTGAGCTGCAAGGCAAGTCCATGGATCATCGAAAGGCCAAGACCGGTTCCCTTTCCCAATTCCTTTGTCGAAAAGAACGGTTCGATCGCTTTGCCAAGCGTTTCCTCGTCCATTCCATAACCGGTATCCGTCACTGAAAGGACAACATAACGGCCCGCATCGAGATCACCGCCGCCAACTGCGACATGTTGTTCCCGTAGCGAGATGGTAAGCGTGCCTCCTTCCGGCATGGCGTCGCGCGAATTGACCGCAAGATTCAGTAGGGCAAGTTCTATCTGGTTGGCGTCTGCCAGTACGGGCGGCAGGTCTTCAGGCACGTCTCGCCGCAGCGTAACCATCGGGCCTATCGAGCGGGCCAGAAGGTCGTCCATGTCGGCCATCAAAGTCCTGAGGTCGACCGGCTTGACCTGAAGGTCCTGCCGTCTAGCAAACGCCAACAGGCGCTGTGTCAGCGAAGCCCCGCGCCGCGCTCCCTGCACTGCGCCCTCGATCAGCCGTTGCATGCGTGGATCATCACCGATGTTCTTGCGTATGAGCTCGAGATTTCCAAGGACGGCCATCAGCAGATTGTTGAAGTCATGAGCCACCCCACCGGTCAATTGACCGATTGCTTCCAGTTTCTGGGCTTGGCGAAGTTGCTCCTCCGCCTTCTCACGTTGCGCGACCTCGGCCAAAACGACAGCGTGAGCGGCCTCCAATTCGGCAGTCCGAGCGGCAACGCGCTCCTCCAGGACTTCGTTCAGCTTCCTTTGCTGTTCCTCGGCGATCCGACGATCGGTGATATCGGCCGACACTCCTACCAGTTTGACCGCTTTCCCGTCCCTGTTGCGGTAAAGCTGCGCCCTGATTTCTGCCCAGTGTATGGAACCATCCCGCCAGCGAGTCCGATATTCGATCGCGTAATCGGCGCCGGTTTCGATCGTCGCCGAGACAGCATCCTGCATCCGCTCAAGGTCATCCGGATGAATGGCTGACAAGAGATCCTCATAGGTAAATGCTTCGTCTTGCCTCCGGCCAAAGATTGCCCGGCAAGTCGCAGATGTCGTCAAGTGGTTGGTGGAAAGGTCCAGCTCCCAGGCACCGAGCCGCCCGGCCTCGAGTGCCGTCTGCAGCTTTCGTTCGCCCTCGTCCAACGCCTCGATTCGTCCGCGCGCTTCGTATTGGCGCCGCCGACCACGCAAAGCAGTCTGTGCCACACTGATGAAGGTGGTTGCATGAAACGGCCGCTCCACGAAACTCACATTACCGAGAACCTCGGAAAGACGTGCGGCGGCAGGATTGCGCTCGGGACCGCCGCCTCTTTGGGTCAAGACGATGAAGGGCATATCGGACCAGCTGGGCTGGCTCCTGATCCACTCTGACAGTGGCCGCAGATCGGCTGTCCTTAGCGCCTCTTCCGTCAAAACGACGAAGTCCGTTTGGTCGCCGATCCTGTGAAGAAGGGCCGAAAGATCAAAAATCGCTTCCGAGGTCATACCTGCTTCCGCAAGCAGCGACACGGCAATCTGTGCATCGCGACCTGCCGGAGCAAGTACGAGTATGGTGTTGGCGAGGTCAGGAATTGCTGTCGTCCTCCAATTGAGACAACAGCTCTGCGCCCTGTCCCATATAGCTTGGAACGCCCCTGAGAACGCCCTGGAATTCGGATAAGGGGCCGCCAAGGGTCAGGCCGCGGTCGCTGATCGTGAACTCCCGGATCGTCTCCTCGTGTTTGCTGGTGCGCTTCTTGATCACCGACACCGCGCGCCTGACTCTTCCAAGCGCCTCGAAGTAGCGCAGTAGGACAACGTTGTCGGCAAGATAGGTGACGTCGACCGGGGATTTCATGTCGCCCACCAAGCCGTGCTGCGCCACGGTCAAAAAGGTGGCAGCGCCCTGGCGGTTCAGGAATTGCAGCAATTCGTGCATGTGCAGGATGAGCGCGTTCTCTTCCGGCATCGCTGCCTGGTAACCGTTGATGCTGTCGACGACAACAATCGTCGCATCGAAATCGGACACACGATCCCTGACGCGTTGGGCGAATTCTCCCGGAGACACCTCAGCGGCATCCAGCTGTTCAATATGGATCAGACCGTCATCCCTCATTTTCCTGAGGTCGATGCCCATGGCCGTCGTTCGGGCAAACAGCAGGCCGAGCTCCTCGTCGAACAAAAATACTGCCGCCCGCTCGCCTCGCTTGACGGCGGCATCCACGAACTGGAGAGCGAATATGGTCTTGCCGGTACCCGCCGGGCCAATCAGGAGCGTGCTTGAGCCCCGTTCAATGCCGCCACCGAGCAGGCCATCCAGTTCCTCGACGCCGCTTAGCAATGTCCTTCGGTCGAAGTCCGCTCTATGTTCGATTGCCCTGAGCCTTGGAAAAACGACGACGCCGCCAGTCTTGATGATGAAGTCGTGGAACCCCCCTCTGAACGACTGGCCACGATATTTCACGATGCGCAGGCGCCTGCGCTCCGAGCCGTAGTCCGGCGCCAGTTGCTCAAGATGGATCACCCCGTGGACAACACTGTGCACGGTCTTGTCCATCATGTCCGATGTCATGTCGTCGAGAAGAAGAACGGTTGCCCCGGACTTTGCAAAGAAATGCTTCAGTGCCAGGATCTGCCGCCGGTAGCGAAGCGAACTTTGGGCAAGGAGCCTGATCTCTGATAGACTGTCGATGACGACCCGGCTGGGCTTCAGTCTATCGAACGACTCAAAGATCATCTTTGTGGTCTCGCCCAGTTCGAGATCCGATGAGTAGAGCAGGCTCTGCTGCTGGTCAGCGTCAAGGAGACTCTCCGGCGGAACGAGTTCGAATATTTCGATGCTGTCATCGAGCGTCAGCTCGTGAGAGGCAGCACTTTCATGCAGTTCCTGTTCCGTTTCAGAAAGCGTAATGTAGAGGCAGCGTTCCCCTAAGGAGGCGCCCTCCAGCAGAAACTGCAATGCAATGGTCGTCTTTCCCGTGCCGGGCGCTCCCTCAAGCAGAAAGACATGATGACGGGTCAGCCCTCCGGACAATATCTCGTCAAGCCCGGCAACACCCGTCTTTGCTCTTTGAATTCTTTGCATTCTGCACCCCCTTTTCGTCGGCCGCTGTCAGGTCTGAGCGACAGAATAGCGAAATCTGGACTCAGGTGTTTAGCAGGCTAAGAAGCTCAACGATTTGCGTTGGCGCCTCGCACTCTTGTTTCACATCATCTCCTTCCAACAAAAACCTCGTGCCGGTCGAGACGGCTTCCAGCCGGCTGGACGCCAGCGACGCGACTAAGACATGACAGAATCTCGCGTTCGGAATAGGGTTTTCCGATAAAACCGACAGGATGCAGCGCCTGGGCACGGAATCGCGTCCGTTCATCGAGGTTGCCGCTGACGAACAAGGACGGAATGTCCCATCGCTCACGCAAGGCCGCTGCCGTTTCCAACCCGTTCGAACCGCCCGCAAGGTTCCCATCCATGATGGCTAGGTCGATTTTACCTTGAAGGGCTTGCGCCAGCGACAGCGCCTGAGCCATGTCGGAGGCCTGCCCCACCACTGTATGGCCGGCATCGATCAACATGTCCTCGAGATCCAGCGCAAGCAACATTTCATCTTCCACAATCAACACTCTAAGGGTCATCTGACGATCCCCTGGGAAGAAGATCATGGTCGTTCTGTAATTGTCCGGGGAGGCATCCTCCGCGAATTCCCCTCGCATTTGTGCAGTCATGGGGCTGCGTCGCCAAATGTCGGTTTCCGGCTCATACTCCCAGGTTGCCAGATCGGCCGCATGCAGCGCCACCCGAAGACGGGCATCCGCCTCGCGGTTGCGTAAGACACGCTCTGTCACATCCATCGGGTTTTGAATGATGTAGACCACCAGGCCATCCTCGCCGATCACCGGCGTATGAACTGGTGTCCAGAACTTTTGGACGAAACCGCCTCCCGGGATGTCGTATTGAATGACAGCCATCTCATGTGGCCTGCCCGTCGAAAGGGCGTGTCGCAATGAGACTTCCAACGGCCCCTGTTCCACCGTGCCTACGGCCTCAGGATTGTCAGGGAAAGCTTCTAGGATATGACGGCCGACAATATCTTCGCGTTCTCGCTCAGTCAGCGATAGGTAGGCATCACTGGCTCCAACAATGGTCGAATCACAGTCCAGAACGAGATATGGCTGTGGAACTCCAGCAAGGATGGTGGCGAAGTTGGCTGTCTGCATCTGCAAGGGAACTCGACTGCTATTGTTGGTCTTCGGAGCAGCGAGCGGCTTCAAGCTCATCTTCCCGAGGGACGGATGATTTACATAGGGCGGGCCGACGGTGCGGCAATTCTCCCCTATCACTCTGACCGCGAAACTGCGCCGGGCGGGTTAACTCCTTCGGATGCTGAAGGTTCCGCTGAGGGAGCCCAAGTACAACCTGAACGTATCTTGTCTCTACCTGTGCTGGCATTGCCGGGTTCCGACGGTGCTAGTCGGCAAAAATCGAAGCGCTGTCCGCAGCGGGCGGGTTTTCGAATGCAGTGATGGAACCAAACGCATGCCTGCGCATTAAGCGGCGCGAACGAGGTAAGCATGACTGAAACCACTCTCTGGAATAATCCGGTTGTTATCCGCATCGGATCTGCAAAGTATACCATCAGGAATACACGCGAAGCCGCTTGGCTCCTTGCCGACACATGGCCCGTCGTGAGCGGAAAAGCCTTTGTTCGGGCGTTGCGCGCCTGTGCGGCAAGTCTGGAAGGAAAAAGATCGGCGGCCTATGCACGGCTTGCCTTGATCGCTGCCGCGCGCCAGGCCAACGTTCGCGTCGAAGCCTTGTGATATCTGGCTCCGCCCGAGTGCTTGGCGATGACCTAGTGAAAGTTTCTTGTCTTCACCTTGAGCGTGTCGATATGCAGGTCGCGCACGAAAATACCCCTTGGCTGAACGGCAGGCGCCGGTCTTTCCCTTGAATCGGGACGACCCGGCGCTCCCTGCGCGAACTCGTCTCCCCGGCCTGTCGGTATCTTGACTGCCATGTCGAGGTCTGCAAGGCCCGACAGCTCGCCGCTCAGATCAAAGAGCTGTTGTGCAACAAGGTGGACCACGTCGCCCTCCCTCTGTACGCGGCCATTGATCGCCATCATGGATGCTCCCAGCACGACGCGACGCCTCTTCTCAAATAGCGTCGGCCAGACCACGACGTTGGCCGGTCCTGTTTCATCCTCCAAGGTGATGAACATGACACCTTTTGCCGAACCAGGCTTTTGTCGAACAAGAACCAGCCCGGCTATCATGAGCCAGCGCCCATCGCGCGCGTTCATTGCGTCGGCGCATCTGACGATGCGCCTCGCTGTCAGATCCTGTCGCAAAAAGGCCAGCGGATGCTTGCGAAGCGTCAGGCCGGTGTGGCTATAGTCTTCCACGACGTTATGGCCTTCCGTCATCTGTCGCAGGTCCACTTGCGGCTCCAATTGCTCTGCAACGGCCCTTGCCTCCCTTTGTGCAGCGGCCGCAAAGAGCGGAAGTGGTGTGTTTCGCAATGCTCTTATGGCCCATAGCGCATCGCGCCGTTCAAGCTTGAGGCAGGGCCGCAACGCGTCCGCCTCTGCGAGTTGAACGAGAGCCTCGATGGGCACGCCACAGCGCCGCCAGGCATCATCGACGCTCTCGAAATCCAAATCCGCGCGCGCAATAACAATGCGTGCGGCATCCGCAATTGCCAGGCCCCTTACCATTCGCATGCCGAGTCTGACGGCGTGGCGCCCGGTATCACCGATCCGTTCGAGAGTGCAGTCCCAGCGGGAGCGGTTTATGCAGATCGGCCGGATTTCGACACCGTGGTTGCGCGCATCCGCGACAATTTGGGCCGGTGCATAAAAACCCATCGGCTGGGAGTTCAACAAGGCAGCGCAAAACACCTCCGGGAAGTGGCACTTCACGAAGTTCGATGCATAGGCAATGAGAGCAAAGGATGCGGCGTGGCTTTCGGGAAACCCGTAAGAACCGAAGCCTTCGAGCTGCGAAAAAGTCTTCTCTGCAAAATCGGGGCTATAACCATTTTTTATCATGCCGTTGACGAGCTTGTCCTTGAAGCGAGACACACCGCCGGTAAACTTGAACGTCGCCATGCTCTTGCGGAGTTGGTCAGCCTCGCCGCCGGTAAATCCTGCACATACCATCGCGACTTTCATCGCGCTTTCCTGAAACAACGGGACGCCGAGAGTTTTGCCGAGGACTGCTTCAAGCTCCGGCGTCGGATATTCGACTTTTTCCTTTCCCTCGCGTCGCCTGAGATAAGGATGAACCATGTCGCCCTGAATGGGGCCGGGTCGGACAATAGCCACCTGCACGACCAGATCGTAAAATGTGCGGGGCTTCATGCGCGGAAGCATCGCCATCTGGGCACGCGACTCGATCTGAAAGGTGCCGAGCGTGTCGGCCCTGCGGATCATGGCGAAGGTTGCGCTGTCTTCCTGGGGTATTTTCGCAAGATCGAGGTGTTCGTCCTTATGTTGACGTATGAGATCGAAAGCCTTTTGCATGCACGTCAACATGCCGAGTGCCAATACGTCGACCTTCATGAATTTCAATGCCTCGACGTCATCCTTGTCCCATTCGATGACCTGCCGGTCGACCATCGACGCCGGCTCGATCGGCACCAGATCGTCAAGGCGGTCGTGAGTAAGCACGAAGCCGCCAGGGTGCTGTCCGAGATGTCGCGGGGCGCCCATCAATTGCTGGGCAAGCTTGAGTGTCAGGACGAGACGACGATCCCCAGGATTGAGATTGAGCTCACGAATGTTGCGATCGCTCACGTCCTCGGACCAGGACCACATACCTGAGGAAAGTGCCTTGATCACGTCCTCCGGCAAGCCAAGCGCTTTGCCGACATCGCGGATAGCGCCTTTGGCACGATAGCGAATAACCGTGGAGCAGAGCGCGGCCTTGTCATGCCCATAGGAGGTGTAAATCCACTGGATAACCTCCTCACGTCGTTCGTGCTCGAAATCGACATCTATATCGGGCGGCTCGTCCCGTTCCCGGGAAACGAAGCGCTCGAACAGCAGGTCGTTGGTGTCGGGATCGATGCTGGTGATGCCAAGAATGTAGCAGACGGCGGAGTTGGCAGCGGATCCCCGGCCCTGGCAGAGAATCCCCTGGCTGCGGGCAAAGTTCACGATACTGAACACCGTCAGGAAATAGGGCGCGTAGCGCATTTCCCTGATGAGATCGAGCTCGTGTCGAACCGCCTTTAAGACTTTCCGCGGCAAGCCTTCAGGGTACCGGTTGGGGATGCTTTCGCGGATGTAGTGCTCAAGGGACTGCTGGGCGTCCATGTCGGGCACGACCGCTTCTTCCGGATATTGATAGGTGAGCTCATCGAGAGAGAACTTGCAGCGCTCGACAATCTCGACCGTTCTGGCCAAAGCATCACGATGGCGCGGAAACAACCGTTCCATTTCTTCCGGCGGCTTCAGAAATCTATCTGCGTGCCGCTCCCTGGCAAATCCGACGTCATCAATGGTGGTGCGGGTACGGATGCAGGTAATGACGTCCTGAAGTTGGCGGCGGTCGGGTTCATGAAACAGCACGTCGTTGGTGACCACCGTCCGCACGTCGAAGCTGGCCGCAAGGTTTGCAAGCTGGTGCAGACGCACCTGGTCGTTTGGCCGACGCCGGAGCGACAACGACAGGTAAGCATTGCTTGCAAACATTTCTCTCATCTTGCGGAGCTGGACAGCGCAGGTCTCATCGGGAAGATCGGGAACGAGCACGGCGATCAAACCCTCTGCATAATGCGCGACGTCGTCCATCGTCAGGACGCAACGACCTTTGCCGCCGCGGCTCTTTCCCAGCGTAAGAAGCCGGGTCAACCGTGAGTAGGCCTGCCGGTTCGTCGGATAGACCAGAATCGAGGTGCCGTCCGCAAGATCGAGCCTGCAGCCGACAACCAGACGCACACCCGTTGCACGAGACGCCTCCAGGGCTCTGACAATGCCGGCGAGACTGTTGCGGTCAACCACACCGATTGCATCGATTCCAAGTTCCCTGGCGGTCGCAAACAGCTCTTCGGCCGAAGAAGCGCCTCGCAGAAAGCTGAAGTGCGTCGTCACCTGAAGCTCCGCATATCTCATGCGAAGATTCCATGCAGGAACCACGCGTGGCTGCCGGTCTGTGGATCAACGCCGTCGCCACTGCGGAAAATCCAGAACCTTTCTCCCGCGTCGTTTTCGATGACGAAATAATCGCGCACTGCAGCGAGTTCGCTGTCGCGCAGCCACCATTCGCCGAAGACGCGCTCTGGCCCGTCGGCGCGTCTGACGCGATGGCGCTTTCCCCGCCAGGTGATACTGGCTGGCGGATGGTCGGGTAAAAGAGCGATCGCTTCGATGCGGTCCGGGCAATGGAGGAGGCGCACAGGGCGTGGCCAATGGTGAACCCATTTTTCGCCGATTTCCTCGGCGGCTGCCTGCAACCGCCGGACACTGCGCTCGGGGACATCGGACGCGACGGCAGCGAGGCGATAGACGCGTTGTCCGCGGTTGCCGAACATGTCAATCAGCGGCGTGATGTCTTCGACGGCGCCCCCCACAAGTGAGGACGAGCGCTGTTCCTCCTCAAGTGGCTCTGTCATGACGGCAACGAGCGTCAGCTTCTCGATGCCAAACCCCGGCTCGATCGTTTCGGTCCGGTCCCTGAAAAGCTTCGTCAACCAGGCGACATCGCGGGCCGGCTTGGCCGTTCCTGCACGAATTGCCTGCCGAGTTCCATCGACCTTCTCCACGAGGAGATCTGTTCGCCGCACGCCAAGTGACCTGCGTTGCAGTTCCGCGACGAGCTGGCTCACCAGTCGTCCCACATATTTGTTGATCGTCTCCGGCGCGCCAATCGGCTCGGCAAAGGCACGTGACGCCTCGATCCATTCGGACGCACGGATCGGTTCGATAGGCTCCGGCAGACGCCCATACATGTGATCAAGGCGCCGGCCAATTTCCGGTCCGAAGCGCAGCGCCAGCGGTGCACGCGGCGTCGCGGACAATTCTCCGATGGTCTGAAATCCCAATGTGTGCAGATCGCTGACGATCTTCGTAGGTAACCGCAGAAGAGAAATCGGAAGTCGCTCGGTGGCCCTGACAGTCTCACCGCGGGGGACAACAACAGTGTTTCTTGTCGCTGAGCGGGCGCAGGCATGAGCCGCTCCCCACGTATCTGCCACCGCAACCTTCGCTGTCAGCCCCTTCGCCCAGAACTGGTTGGCGATACGCGTGATCATGGCGTTTTCTCCGCCCTGAAGATGGTCGGCGCCCTCGGTGTCGAGCACAAGGCCGTCCAAAGCATCAACCGAAGCGATCGGTGAATAGACCATAAGCGCCCATAGGGCGATCCGCCTGAGAGCCTCGGCATCCGCGACAGGGTCCGCATCGAGCAGGGTCAGCCCTTTGAAAAGTGCCTGCGCCTTCGCTGCCTGCATGCCGACCCGTACACCTGCACGTCTCGCCGCCTCGTCAGCAGCAGACACCCACCGCCTGGAACCGCTCCTTGCGATCAAGGCGATCGGTTGATCAGCCGGTATGCCGGGAGAGGCCCGACGAATTCGATCGGTTGCCAGATCCGGCAGAAATATGGATACGACCCTGGCCATCACAAGCTCCAATTTCAAACTCAGCACACTCGCCTGCCCTCGATCTGATCAGTTCAAGCAGCCACCTTGCCCGACCGATGCCTGGCACCGGCAAGGGCTCGCTGGGCAGTACGCTCACCCTCCAGCGCGTGAGAGAGGCAGTGGGTTGGCCGAAGTCGTTGGCCTCGATCTGCCTTCGCCATCGCCGAACGACGATCCCCATGGTCCCGGTTCTCTCTGCCGCCAGTTGCAGACGTCTGGACGCCACCATCGGCAACCGGACCAGTTCCCCGACAACCGCGCCAAGACCACCATAGCCTAGCGCTTCCTCCATGGAGGAAAGCACATCCTCGTCCTTGTCTCCCTCAACGAAAATGACCCGATCCGGATGAAGACCTGCCTGCGCCAGCGCGGGGAAAAAAAGATCCGGTCGCGTCAGACACCAGACGATTTTTCCAGGCGTTCGGGCCGCAACTCCGGCTGCAAAGAGCGCAGCAGCTGCACCATCAACCGTACCCGATCCGCCGCCTGCAAACTCGTGAAGGGCGCCATAGGCAAGGCCACCGCAAGGGAATATCCGATCGATCTCAGCGACCCCAAATGGAAGGCTGCCGGCCCCCTTCACGCCGACACCCTGCAGCGAGGCAATGCGTTCGCGCAAATCTGCGAGGATGTGCTCGCGGGCAGCCGACATTATTGGCGAATCCTTTCGAAATCGCGGTTAAAGAGACGACATCATGTCGTTCGAAACGGTGATGTTCTCCTTCTGTTCCTTTCGATTGGCGTCGTCAAGAGGCATCAAAACAGGAATCTATTCCTCATTATTGGCCATCGAGAAGAATCAGCAATCGAATCAGTTTTTTAAGGCACGGGCGGGTTCGACCCGGCTTAGAAATTTTTTTGCAGCGGCACGCGCTTGCCGACGGATTGTTTCGTTCCGGGAGTGACCGTCAGCGCCAGCGCGTTGCAAAAGCGGTCGCCGCATGAGGAGCGATATTTTCAATGGCGGAACGCCTGGACCATCGTATCGCGCCATGGCGCGACCATCAACAGCCCGCACTTCAAGCCGGGCCACTGGCGCGCCTTTCTGCGTGTCCACCAGTGACGATCTTTCCTCCTCAGGGGCAAACAAGAAATCTTCTCCCCATTGTCGCAGAGCCACGATGACAGGAAACAAGCCACGTCCCTTCGCGGTCAGGATATATTCCCGATAGGCAGAACCATCAGAGGCTGGCGCCGTCTCAAAGATTCCTCGTTCCACCAGATTGCGAAGACGAGCGGCTAACACACCTTTGCCAATTCCAAGTCCGACCTGGAACTCGCTGAAGCGGCGGCTACCATCGAAAGCGTCCCGGATGATGAGCAGGGACCACCAATCTCCGATCACATCCAACGAACGTGCGACCGGGCATCCGCTATTCCATAGACTGACACGCTTAACCATTTGCATCGAACTCCGTTGGCAATCCGGTTCTAAAATAGAACTGGAATCGCCGCACACCAAGTGGTTTCAATATAAAACCACAAGAAGGGAATGAGCGATGACGGAACGACCAGCCCATGCCGCATTCGAACTGCCGGGAGGCAGCCTGACCAGCAACCAAATTTTGATCATCGCAGCCGCTGCCGGGCTCAGCGTGGCAAATGTCTATTTTGCACAGCCGCTACTCGATCTAATGGCGCAGGATTTCCATATTTCGTCGGCGGCCGTCGGTCTGATTGTCACGCTCACACAAGTGGGCTACGCATTGGGTCTGATCTTCATCGTACCGATTGGCGATCTTGTAGACCGCCACCGCCTCATCGTCTGGCAAGGCCTCATGTCTGCAATCGCTCTTGTTGCAGTGGCGACTGCCAAGTCAGAAACCGTTTTTTTTGTGAGCATGGCTGTCATGGGACTATTGGCAGTCCTGGTCCAGGTGCTTGTCGCATACGCGGCAGCTTTGGCAACGATTGAGCAGCGCGGCAGGGTCATCGGCCTGGTGACAGGCGGTGTGGTGATAGGCATCCTTGGCGCACGCTCTGTTGCCGGTGTCGTTGCTGACCTCGGCGGCTGGCGGGCCGTATATGCGGGCTCTGGGCTCCTTACTGTCCTAATGATGAGCCTCGTCATGTGGCGGCTGCCCCGACAACCACCCGCAAATAGCTCAGAGAATTATATTGGCGCGCTCCGCTCCATACCGACCCTGTTTTTGCATGATCGGATTCTGCTTCTTCGAGGCATTCTCGCACTCCTGATATTCGCATCATTCAGCACACTGTGGACGGCGCTTGTTCTTCCGCTTAGCACAGCCATTCTCATATTCCCACACGCGGATAGGCCTGATCGGTCTTGTTGGGGTGGCGGGAGCAATCGCTGCAACATATTCAGGCAAGCTTATCGATAGGGGATACGGTCAATTTACAGCAGCTGCTTCCCTGATGCTTTTGCTGGCATCATGGTCCCTGATTGCTCTTCTTCCATACTCCATTCCACTGACGTTGGCAGGGGTGCTTCTCCTCGATATGTCCGTTCAGGCAGTGCACGTCACAAACCTGAGTTTGATCGCCGCCTTGCATCCACAAAAGAGTGGCCGACTGATTGGAGGCTATATGGCGTTTTACTCGGTTGGCAGCGCAATCGGGGCGCTTGCGACGACAAGAGCCTACGCCCACTTCGGCTGGTCCGGTGTCTCCGCCTTGGGAGCTGCTTTCAGCGCAGGGGCGCTGGCGTTGTGGGCCGTCAATTTGCGCCCGACGAAAGTGGATGCGAAAGGCCTGCCTTTCAGCTAGCGCTTTGTGCCAGCGCAGGCATCACTGTCAGCTCCTCCACCCGATGCGCCCATGGATGGCGCGCATGAAATGATAGGTGCGGTCTCTACTGGTCCTCGCCTCTGTTCTTACCCCATAGCCTCGATTGAACTGGCGAGGAATTGTGCGCTGTGACGAACGCGTCCCTTGAACTGCCAGGTTCAGGAACTTTTTAGGTCACGACGATTTCATTTTGCGAGCGCGGGCTGTGTCAACCGGACGCGACGGGGATGGTGAACGCGGCGATTTTTCCGGTTTCTCGCTGCGGCCAACGAAATGGCAGACGAGCACCCAACCTGTCCGGCTTGCGCCTCGCCCTGCGTCATGACGCCGAGAGTACTTGGCTAACTGTCCTTGGACACGAACAAGGAGAACAGCCCGGATTCTTTTGTTATCGAAGCCAATCGTCAGATGTTTCGATAGTTCTCCCGGGCAGGTTTTGTTCTAAGTCGTGTTCCGACCAAAGTCCTACGCCTGGAACCGAGTTCATAGCTTTTCGTTCGGTGGCTATTGAATGAAAGGACGTCTAGTATGCAAGATAAACAACAGACGCGAACGCTCCACGGCGGTTGGAATGCCTCATTAATTGCTTTGATTGTACTCTTGGCTGGGCTGCTCTATGTGTTTGGCCAGGTAATGTCTGGGGATAGCACCGATCTTTCTGTCAGTGTCGCGGGAGCACGCGTGATCGACAATACCCGGTGACTCCGATGCCAAAAAAACGCTCGACTTCGATCGGCCACGGCTTATGTCAGGTAAGAGATGAAATGGCTTAGCCGCTGGAACAGCCAAACGCTTGCGTCGCAATTTTTCATTGCTGGGAGCTTTGTCTCCACGATCGCAATGCTGTTGATCGGGATTTTCGTCACCCATCTCATAGAGGAGGCGGTAATTCACAACTCTGGTGCCACGACGGCGCTTTATGTAGACAGTGTCATTGCTCCCCTCCTTCCCGACATGAAAACCCAAGGTCTGCTGGACGATGCTACCGCCCGCGCCCTGGACGAGACGCTCGGTCAGGGCGCTTTGGGGCGCAGGCTGGTGTCATTCAAACTATGGCGCGATGACGGCACGATCCTCTATTCGAACGACAAGCCACTGGTTGGGACGAGATTTCCGATCAACGAAAAATTGAAAAAGGCTTTTTCAGGAGCACTGGTCGCTCAATATGAACCGGCAAATGATCCCGAGAGCAGGCTGGAGCGTGAACTCGGCAAGCCGCTCATGGAAATCTACAACCCAGTCCTTCAACCCTGGTCGGGTGAGGCTGTAGCGGTTCTCGAATTCTACGAGACGGCCGAAGGTCTGGAAGAGAGTCTGGCTCAGGCCCGGCTGTGGAGTTGGCTTGCGGTTGCGGGCGTCACAGCCATCTTCTTCGCAGCACTGTCCGCGCTGGTGTTTCGGGGGAGCCGAATGATTGAGGTTCAGCGCGAGGCGCTCAAGGCCCGCGTAGAGGAACTCTCCGACTTATTGGGCGAAAATCGGAGGCTGCAGCGGCGTCTCCAGAAATCCTCGCAGCGGGCGGCGGCGCTCAATGAGACCTACCTGCGCAGCATAGGCGCAGATCTTCACGACGGCCCTGCGCAACACGTAGCCTATGCCTCTTTGCGACTGGACAGTGACCTTCTTGTCAACGCTTCAACAACGCCGGAAACGCGAAACGAGGAACTTTCCTGGATTCGCTCAAGTCTTGCCGAGGCAATCTCTGAAATTCGCAGCATTTGCAAAGGTCTGGTCCTGCCGGATATCGAACACGCTTCGATCAGCGAAATTGTCCGTCGTGTTGTGGACGCTCACCAACAACGGACCGACACCGTCGTAGCCCTGACCATTGACGACGATGACCCCGAACTCGCGCCTGCCGTAAGAATTTGCATTTATCGCTTCATTCAGGAGGCGTTGAACAATGCCTTTCGCCATGGTGGCGGAGTTCAACAAGCCGTCAAGGCAGTCTCACATGGTGGCCATGTTCGAATAGAAGTCAGCGATAAAGGCGACGGGTTTGACCCGACTGAAGTCCGCCCCTCTAGCCTCGGCCTGGTCGGCCTGAGGGAACGGATTGATAGTCTCGGCGGAATTTTCGAAGTCGAGTCAGGTGAGAAGGGTACGACTCTGACTATGACCTTCGAACCTATGGAGATAGATGAATAGCGGTGGTATCGATTAGCGACGCCTAATATGATACAAGGCTCGATGTCGTGAACAGGACGCAGGCGGCGCTTCGGTGGCGCCGCAGGAACAAGTTAGCGTCGGATACCGCTCAGCCTTTGCGCATCCTCAGCAGTCGCTCTCCTGCTGATGATTGTTCGCCCTTTTGCGTCCTTCATGATGTATCGCCCCTTCAGAAGGACTTCCGTTATTCCATTCGCATGGCGAACATTGATCGAGCCGTCGCTGCTTTGACTCGCTTGCGTAGCCGAACCTGCCGATCCCCCGCTTCCGGCAGTTGGCGAGGCCCTGCCGCCAGTGCTGTTGTTGCTGTTGCCGCGACTAACGCCACCTCCGCTGCTGCTATTTCCTCCGGTCCCCTTTCCCCCATCGTTGGCATTCCCATTCCCGTTGTTACTGCCATTGCCGGCACTGCCTTTGCCGTTACCGTTCCCGCCATTGCCGTTCCCGCCATTGCCATTGCCATTGCCATTGCCGTTGCCGTTGCCGTTGCCATTATCCTTGGTCCAAGCAGTCACCGGGACTGCTGCCAGCGTCCCAACGCTGCCAGCCACCAGCTTCAAGAAAGCGCGCTTTGAAGCAATCATGGGAACCTCACTTCGATAATGCCTGCACTCTTCACGACTCATCAGATCGTCGAATCGTTCCAAAATAACAAGGTCCATTCAGACCTAAGGCGCGTGGAAACGGGATCTTGGTCCCATCCGACGCCTTAAATTTCGATCAGCACCGGTCCGAAGATGCGCGAGGATGTCCTAAGCAGGTGGAACCACGGCATCAGCGGGCCATTTGTCCATCCGGGGTAGGTAGCTATGTAATCGATGACCAAGTACAGCGACCGTGCGAACGGGAACATTGCATCCGGAAGAACGATGGCCGGCCTGAAAGTCCGAACGTCGAATACGCGGCCAACTTGGAAACCAGGCTCAAAGCCTGGAGGATACCGTAATCACCGGCGTCAAACACCGGCCGAATTCGACCGCGGACAGTCGTGCTGGTCGATGGCTGCCTCTAAATGAGCTAGTCACCTCTTCTGTTATATGCCGTGGCCGTGCTTCGAACCAGACTGAGGCATCCGAACCGGCCCCTTGCGCCTCAAATTCCTTCGCGTCTTTAGTTCGTCGCAGAGCAAGACCGTTTAAATCCGCAGATGACGCACCAATGCTTGGAACAAACTGGCGCCTCAATGATTGCTTGAATTCATCCAGCGGAGAAAACGATCATGTCGAATGTTGTGAAAACCGGCGATCAAGAGATCAATAACGCAACCAGCCGCACGACATTCGGGCGATCCGTTGAAAGCCAGGCCCAAATTCGCGACGCCAACACGCTCGACCAGCCTAAAACCAATGAGCCGCTCAACATCTATCGACTGGAACCGCTGGCTGCGGCAGATGACCCGCGATGGGACAGGGCGCCTAGTCATGGCATTGTCATCGTAGCTGCCAGAACCGCCGGCGACGCACGTATCGTCGCAGCGAACCGGGAGCTCGATTTCATGGAAGTCGACGCCGCACCCGCAGAGGATGTAACGACAGCCAATGCAAGCGCGTTCCGCGATGAAAAGCTCTATAGCGTGACCGAAATTGAGCGGGGCCGGAACGACATTGAACGAGGGGTGGTGGACGGCGAGATCTCCGTCGATACAATCAAGCCGGTGCAGGTGGATTAACCCCGTTCGCCGCCGCGCGACTGCAATGCTTTTAAAGCCGGGTCGATTTGAAACAGGATTGTCGAGACGAAGCTGTGGAACAATCTGCGGCAACGTGTGTTCCTTCCCCGCCGATCACATCCGGGAATTTTCATGCTACAAAAATCTCAGTATACCATCGAACCTGGCGAGCCCTTCTCGCTTGGCGCGACACCTGATTCCGAAGGCGTAAACTTCGCGCTGTTTTCAGCACATGCGGAACGCGTCGAACTTTGCCTCTTCGACGCTGATGGCGGTAATGAACATCGCATTGTGCTTCCGGAGTATACGAACGAAATTTGGCATGGACGCGTTCACGGCCTAAAGGCCGGCGCCCTGTACGGATACAGGGTCCATGGACCTTATGACCCTGAAAACGGTCACCGCTTCAATCCCAACAAGCTTCTTATCGATCCTTATGCTCGAGAGATTGTCGGTGCCATCAATTGGGGACCATCTTGCTTCGGATATGATTTGAACAGCAAACGGAAGGATCTCTCCTTCAACCAAAGCGACAGCGCGCACAACATGCCAAAGTGCAGGGTTGTCGATGCTGCCCCCTTGACCGCGATGGATGATGGCAAGCCGGCAGTTCCGTGGGCACGCTCCATATTCTATGAGGCACACGTAAAGGGAATGACGCAACTTCATCCGGCAATCCCGGAGAAGCTGCGGGGAACCTTCGAAGGGCTGGCACACAAAGAGATCGTTCAGTACGTCAAAGGCCTCGGCGTCACGTCCATAGAATTACTTCCGACGCATTATTTTCCCGACGACGCGCATCTCCTCGACAAGGGGCTTCGCAACTACTGGGGATACAACACCATCGGTTTTTTTGCCCCCGCCTCAAGATATTATGGTCCGCGCGGGCTTGTTGGCTTCCGCGACATGGTGCGCGCCTTCCATGATGCCGGCATAGAAGTCATCCTTGATGTTGTCTACAATCACACAGCAGAGGGAAATGAGCTCGGCCCCACCCTCTCCTTCAAGGGAATCGATAATTTTTCCTATTATCGTACGATGCCCAACCAGGCACGCTATTACATCAATGACACCGGGACAGGAAATACAGTCAACACCTCACACCCGCGTGTGTTGCAGATGATCACGGACTCGCTGCGTTACTGGGCGCAAGTCATGAACGTCGATGGCTTTCGTTTTGATCTAGGGACGATCCTGGGCCGCGAGCCCGCGGGTTTTGACCAACGCGGTGGCTTCTTCGATGCGGTTGGCCAGGATCCCGTCCTTTCGCGCCTCAAGCTCATCGGCGAGCCGTGGGATATTGGTCCCGGTGGCTATCAGGTAGGCGGATTTCCACCGGGCTGGTCAGAATGGAACGACAAGTACCGGGATACGATGCGCGACTACTGGAAAGACGAGGATGGGACCGCGCGCGATTTTGCGGCCCGTATTCTCGGATCTGGCGACATTTACGATCTTCGTGGGCGCAGGCCATGGGCGAGCGTCAACTTCGTCACGGCACATGATGGCTTCACATTGAACGATCTTGTTTCCTATAACGACAAGCACAACGAAGCCAATGGCGAAGATAACCAGGATGGTCACGATCATAACCGAAGCTACAACTACGGCGCGGAAGGTCCCACGGAGGATGACGGCATCAACCTGATCCGCGATCGCCAGAAAAGGAATTTTCTGGCGACCCTCCTGCTGTCTCACGGAGTGCCGATGCTTCTGGCTGGCGACGAGTTCGGACGCAGTCAGATGGGCAACAACAATGGGTATTGCCAGGACAGCGACATCAGCTGGCTGCATTGGGAGGATCTGCCCGACAGCGCACAGGTCTTGCGCGACTTTACGGCAAAGCTAATTTCTCTTCGCCAGGCACAGCCGCTCCTGCGACGAGAAAGCTGGCGGGACGGTCTCGCCATCACCTGGCTCAATCCGGTCGGCGGCGAGCAGACAGAGGATCATTGGGAAGACGAAGGCAGCACCACGCTCGGGCTGCACCTTTCAGGCGATCAGGATCCAGATGATGATAATGCATGGAATGACGTGCTTTTCCTCTTCAATCCTCACGATGGCCAGGTAGCCTTTAAGCTTCCGAAGCCAGAGGACGGAAAATGGATCGCAGAATTGACCACGGCAGATCCAAATGCAGTGGCCGTCGACCTCGGCGAAGCGGAATCCTATGACCTTGTGCCGCGCAGTCTTGTGCTCCTGAGGAGAGGCTGAGCCTTTCGATGGTGCGAAGCACTCGTGTCGACCCGCGCCGCTCAACAGAGTTATTTAGGCTGGCAGCAGCTGGATGCGTCTGTTTTGCCTCACCCGCTCGCCTTTCTCGCGTTCCAGCCGCGCGTGGCCAATCGATAGATATGCGGTGCTCAGGTGATCCTGTTGCGAACGAGTTGGGCCGACGAATGCTGTTAACGTCCGCTGAAACCCGCGCCATCGAAACCATCAGGCTGTCCTGCAAGTAAAAGCCGGCAAGGACAAGAATGCTTTGGCGAACCGTTAGGGCTGCCGAGCCTGCAATCCCTCACGGCCATCTCGAATTGATGGCAACGTGCGTCTCTTCAGCCTTGTCGTCCGCTACGTCTTCAACGCATTCAGCCTTTTCGGCAAGCGTCCTGCTCATCTCTCGAAGCTCCCTCTCATCCAGCTTCTCGATGCCCACGAACTTGTTCTGCGCTTGTGACGACAGGATCAATTCGTCAAGCTTGGCTTGAAGAGCCTTGCCGTCGCGGTTCTGCGAATTTTGAAGCACGAAGACCACCAAGAAGGTAATGGCCGTCGTGATTGTATTGATGACGAGCTGCCAGGTTTCGGAAAAATCGAATATCGGTCCCGAGACGGCCCAAATGACAACCATTGCTACCGCCAGGGCAAAAGTGCCTGACTTGCCGCATAGATCGGCGATCCTGCTGGCAAATTTTGAGAAATAGTTCGATGCTTTGTTTTTAACCATGCTGTGGCTCACGTTTTTCGGCGTTGAAAAACGCAATCGCCACGAAACCGGTTCCTGTCCGCTGCGGAACAGTTCCCGCGCAAAGATAAAATCTGAGCAGATCTGTTGGTAATGCCTAACCAGGTGATCATCAATAGGGGTTCAAACGATGCGTCCAGGTCACGCGACCCGTTTGCAGGGAACACGCAAGCTCCTGAAGTGTTGGATGTCCATCAGCGAAGCGTGGAGTGATATCGTGAAGCAAGAAGATCGAGATGAAGTCATAAGACAGATCGCTTACGCAAAATGGGAGGCCGAGGGAAAACCGGATGGACAACACGAGCGCCACTGGCAGGAAGCTGAACAGGAAACACCCCAAGATCCGCCACTTCCTCAGACTTCGACCCCCGGCGAAGACGGTCACATCAGGTGAGATCGACCATGACGAACTGGATACATCTTTGCATAGACATGCAGCGGATGTTTGCCGAGGACACGCCTTGGCACGTGCCTTGGATGGCGGCAGTCTCCAGCGAGATCGTCGAATTGGCTGGTACCTACCCTGAGCGCACAATCTTCACCCGCTTTGTTCCGCCGCGAACTGCCGAGGCGATGCCAGGAATGTGGAAGGAATATTACAAGAAATGGGAAATGATGACCCTCGACAGAATGCCGAACGATCTCGTGGGTCTGGTTCCGGAGCTGCGAGGTTTTGTCCCTCCTGCGCGCATCTTTGATAAAATGACTTACTCGCCATGGATCGACGGCCGGCTTCATCTGGAGTTGACGCGCGGTCATGTGGACACGCTTATCGTCACCGGCGGCGAGACGGACGTCTGCGTGCTAACCGCGGTTGTTGGCGCTGTTGATCTCGGGTATCGGGTGGTCGTCCTGAAGGATGCCGTGTGCAGCGGTGCCGACCAAACGCACGACGCAGCATTGGAACTTCTCGGCCGGCGTTTTACCCTGCAAGTGGAGATCCGCACGACAGCGGATTTCTTGGCTGCGGCGGGCCTGCCTTAGTTCCCCACTTATCTTCTCAATCGACACCAAGCAGGTCGCGAAACCGCACGGTTTCAAGCAGCTGGCCGCTTTCATCAACGATTTCGAAGCGCATCCCATCAATCCTGTCATCGTGTGCCAACATGTCGACGACCATTTCCTTTGCGGCACGCACCGCTTCTTTGCGCGCGTCCGCCAAAGATGGAAGGTCGATTCCCTCGCGGTCCTCCTCATTGGCACTATCGGAGCAAACATTGAAATAGAACTTCATCGCAAATCTCCCCGAGGGCTTAAGAAAAGAGGCCTTGCGACCCTCAACGCAGGCCTGTTCGAGCAGTTCCATCCTAACGCACTGGTTTTGTTCTGTTTGTCTTGTTCGGGTCTGGACTTGCGGCTCACCGGTATCTTCCGATCAAAAAGAATATTTCTATACCTGGAACTCGCACAGCGACAGCTTATTCGACGAGTGGGGAATCACTCCAATTGTCCTTACTGATCGCGGTGCCGCCGACCCCAAATTTGCCCGCCGTGGCGGAGTTCATGAGTGCTTCCTCCAGCTTCTCATTGCCATGCGCCCACTCAAGCTGTTTCGGATCGCGCCTTGGCCCATGATCGGGCCTGAAATAATCTGCGGCCAGCGCCATGACCGGTTGTTCAACCAGCCAAAGTCTCTAACTAATGCATCAGGGTCGAGAACCGCCGAGGCAAGCAATGCGAATCATGATCGTTGAAGACGAGTTTCTACTCGCTATGGATCTCGAGGACCTGATTATCACTCTTGGCCACCAGGTCGTGGGACCAGTGGCGTCGTTCAACCAGGCAAAAGACCTCGCCAGCGAAGCGGAGATCGCTTTGGTGGACGTTCGCCTGACTGACGGCGTGACAGGCCCAGATATCGCGGATCTTCTAACAACGCATTATGGTGTGACTGTTGTCTTCATGACCGCAAACCCGGAGGCCGTCTCAACTAGCGCAAGCGCAATCGGTGTAATCGCCAAGCCTTACGAGAGAGAGCATATTGCCAGTGCAATAGCTTTTGCGACCGCTCATCGAGAAGGAAGACCTGCGATAAAGCCCCAAAGGCTGATACTCCTTCCACGCGCCGCCGTACTGGGCTAACAGCGAGTGGAGGCTTGGCGCCAACACCGACCTAGACAACATCAAGGGCAAGGAATGGTGGGGGCGGAAAGACGACATTGATTTGATCTCCGGCTCGAACCAAGCCGCCCTTACGCACGACCGTCATGATACCTGTCTTTCGAACAAGCATACCGTTCTCATCCTTGTACAGCACAGCCTTCAGCAGACCGGGCATGTATTTTTCGATCTGTGAGCAGGGGTTGCGCAGCCCTGTTACTTCAAGTTCCACATCGGCGCCAAGCTTCAAAATCGTGCCACGGGACAGGGTCAGAAGGTCGATCCCCCTCGTTGTGACGTTCTCGCCAAGATCTGCGGGTCCAACCTCGAATCCCATGTTCCGCAGTTCATCGAAAAGTTCGGCGTGCATGACATGGACTTGGCGCAGATTCGGCTGGCTCGAATCGACCCTTACGCGCGAGCGATGTTTTACGGTGACACCGAGGTGCGCATCACCTTCTACTCCGAGTCCCGTGAGAAGCCGGATCTTTGTGAGAGCCTTCTTCGAAAAGCGATGCTTGTCATCCGCCGCTACCGCCACGACATAACCGATGCTCATGCACAATCTCCAATTTCTGAATTTTCTTCCGTCTTCGACAATCGAGACCTGTCTGCCCAAATAACCTGCCAGGCACAGACGCCAAATAGCTGACCAAACTTCTATTACGCCCTTCGCACAGACCGACATCCGCAAATGCTCTTCGGCCTGACGCGCTTGGGAAATCGACGACGGCACGCCACCGGCTGTTTGCCTGGTGGATCGACGATGGTGGCGTGCTCGTGATCCCTAGCGCCCCCGTCATACTATTGATCTCCGTTCACGAAATCATCTCTGGAGCCCATCTTACCGAGATGCAACGAAGCCTCGGCGACGGCAGCCTCGCCTCCACTTCGGGACGATATGCGCACTAAAATGCTCCTTGCGTTGGGGAGAATCGAATTTTGACTTTGTCGCCGGCCACCACAGGAAAAAAGGGCTTCACGAACCCGTTGACGGCCACATCCATCGGAAGCGCAATACGAACACGGCGCAGCTGTGGTTGCTTTTGAGCAGTCCATGACTGGAAACCGGAACATCGACCGATTTCGCGTGTTGTCTGGAGCAACCCTGTTGATGATGTGGATGTGGATGAGCGTGACTGAGACACCATTTGAAACAGACGGTTCGTTAATGAAGGCGCGGGCCATTCCGCAGCTTATTGATCCGGATGCCGAACCTTTTGTTGCAACGGCGATCGAGGAACTGGTCGCTTCGGAAATCCCGTTCCTGGTGGCCGGCACCTACGCGGTAAGTGCCTACACCGGCATCTCCCGTCTCACGAAGGATCTCGATATATTTTGCAAGGCCGGCGATTACGCCCGTATCCTTGGATACTTCAAGCAGCGCGACTATGCGATCGAAGTCGAGGATGAGCGCTGGATCGGAAAGGTATTCAAAGGCAAACACTTCTTTGACGTCATTTTTGCGTCATCGAACGGGACAATGCCCGTCGGCGATCCATGGTTCGACAATGCTCGGCTGATCAAACTATGCGGGTTTCCTGTTCGCATCGTAAGTCCAACCGAACTCATCTGGTCGAAGTGCTTCATCCAGCTGAGGCACCGCTATGATGGCGCCGACATCGCCCACGTCATCTTGAGGGCCAGCAATGAAATCGATTGGACGAGACTTCTGGCCTATCTGGAGGTTCATTGGGAGGTGCTGCTGATTCACCTTCTGAACTTCCGTTGGATCTACCCGACCGAGCGCGACAAGATCCCGCAATGGCTGATCGACGAATTGATCGATCGGCTCAAGGCTCAACAGGAAATGCCACTCCCACAGATGCGGATCTGCAGAGGACGCATGTACTCCCGGATCGACTATGCAATCGACGTCAAGGACTGGGGATTTGCAGATGTCGGCGGCGAGGGCGAACTGCGAGGGGAATGGGAGATCAGTGATGACTGACAGGTCGAAGAAGCTGAAGGTGGCTGCAGTTGCGGATCTGCATGTGACGGAGGATGGAAAAACATCCTATCGAGACATGTTTGCGGAAATATCAAGTGCTGCGGACGTTCTTGTGATGGCTGGCGACCTGACCGATCTTGGCAAGCCCAAGGAGGCCGAGCTTCTCGCCACAGACCTTAGGAGTTGCACCATCCCCGTCCTTGGTGTTCTTGGAAATCACGATCATGAGAGCGGAATGGTCGACGAAGTCTGCACGGTATTGCGAAATGCTGGCGTTATCTTGCTTGACGGCCATCCTACCGAGATAGACGGAGCAGCATTCGTTGGCGTCAAAGGTTTTGCGGGCGGCTTTGGTCGCCATATGCTCGGTTCGTTTGGTGAAGCCGCCATCAAGGCCATGGTAGCCGAAAGTGTCGATGAAACGATGAGGCTGGAAAATGCCATGCGCCGAGTAAGCTCGGATCGTGCCATGGTCGTCCTGCACTACGCACCAATCGCTGGAACAGTCGAGGGCGAGCCTCGGGAGATCTATCCCTTCCTCGGATCATCCCGCCTTGCCGAGACGATCGACCGTTTCAACGTGGCGGCCGTCGTTCATGGCCACGCCCACCGCGGAACATACCTGGGCAAGACGCCGCGCGGCGCTCCTGTCTATAACGTGGCCGCCCACGTCGAAAAGCCGAGTGGCAAGCCATACGCGCTGTTGGAATTGTGACCGCTGGATTCCCGGCTGCCAACAACACCGATGCTGCATCAATCCAAGCGTGTCACGTCAAAACTGCCCAGTGCGCGCTTGAGGCAATCATGCCACGTGAACTCCGGTATCGGTTGTGACACGCCTTGTAATCGACGCGCGAGGAACAGCAGTTCCAAGCATTGATCGCTATCCGCCTGATCTTGTTTGGAAGTTGTCGAAACGGTGGAACCTCGGCACCATCTCAGGCGTTTGGCGAGACCTCAAAACTGCAACTGGGAAAAGCAACGAAAAATGCTGGAGTTTCGAACAACTGGCGCCCCCTCCAAGGCAATCCCTTCCATCGGCAGGGTCGGTGCGACATTCAAATGGCCGGATGCGCGCACAGGCAGCCGACCCATTGTGCGCGTTGGCCGGAACGCGTGGGGCAATGGTATCGCGGACAAGGCCGCGTTCCTCATCGATGGCGCTGCCTACTTTTCGGCTCTGGACCGGGCCCTGAGACAAGCCCGTCAGGAAATCTGGATCATCGGCTGGGACTTTAATCCAGACATACGCTTGAGACCGAAGGCGAGTTCCGAAACCCTCGGAGAGCTTCTGTTGTCTCTGGTCGATGCGAATTCTCAGCTGCAGGTTCGAATTCTGGTTTGGGGCATGGGCCCGATCTATTCGGGAAAGTCGTTGCAGCTTTTCCGCAAGAATCCCGTTTCCCATCCGCAGATCTCTGTCCGTTTTGACTTCCAGCATCCGCTTCGCGCCTGCCACCACCAGAAGATCGTGACGATCGATGGAAGCCTCGCATTCCTCGGCGGAATCGACCTTACGGCAAGACGATGGGACGAGCCTGACCATCGCGTCGCAAATCCCATCCGTCGTTCCCCTGATGGCACGCCGTATGAGCCGGTTCATGATCTCCAGTCGGTTGTTTCAGGTAAAGCGGCACAATTGATTGGTGATGTCGCGCGGCGACGATGGAAAAGAGCCACCGGCGAAATTGTCGAGCCCTTAAGCGGAGTGTCCGCGCATTGGCCGGCGGTTTTACCGGATATGTTGCAGGTCCCTGCCGCGATTGCATTGACCGAACCGGGCCTGATCGGAAAGCGAGGTCGATACGAGGCACGGCGGCTGACGCGAGATGCCATCGCCTGCGCGCATCGGCACATCTACATCGAAACGCAATATCTCGCCTCAGCCAGCGTCGCACGCGCACTTGCCAAGCGGTTGAGGGAACCCAATGGGCCCGAGATTGCCGTGATTGTGACGAAAAGCTCGCACGGCTTCATCGAAAAATTGACCATGGGCAACAACAGGGATCGGTTGATCCGCCGTTTGAAGCGTGCCGACTTCTACAACCGGTTGATGGTTATGTATGCGGTTGTGCCAGACGAGGATGAGAATGAGCACGACCTGGTTGTTCACTCAAAACTCATCATCGTGGACGATACCTTTGTGCGCATCGGTTCCTCCAATCTCAACAACCGATCAGAAGGACTGGATACCGAATGCGATCTTGCCTTGGAGGCAGACTGCAGCGCGCATCAGCAGGCGATCTCTTCTCTGCGCCATCGCCTGCTGGCTGAGCATCTGGGCTCGACTTCGGCAATGGTCAAAAAGGCGGAGCAGGCCAGTAATTCCATGCTCGCGGCAATCACCTCGCTCAATACGGGCTCCCGCGGATTGAGAGAATTTTTTGTCGATCTTAACGGCGGAACAGGTCTCTTCCCCGGCACCTTCCTCGTTGATCCTCGGCGGCCCTACCGACCGTTACAGCGCTTGCGCCAGCGCCTTGGCCGTCTCCTGGATGCCTTTTAAAGCGGCCTTTGCCGTTTGCGCCTTCGCCTCCAAGAAAAGAAGCAGGGCAGATCCTTCGCTCAGCCCGTGGCTTCGCGGTTCACGAAGGCCCGGGTTAGCGTTGGACAAGGTTAGGTCCCCCAGGCTTGAGGACATTTGGCAGGAGGCCTAGAGTGAGGCAGAGATTGGTGAGGTGCTTGAGCGACATGGAAGTTTCAATCGGCACCGCAAAGGACCAAGGGCAACGAAATGTCCTGACGCGGGCTTTTGCCCGATGAGGATACTGTCAGGAACGTCCCCCCCTCCCCTGCGTGGCCTGAGAGTTCTTACCTACAACGTCCACAGTTGCATCGGAACCGACCGGCAACTTGATCCCCATCGGATTGCAGAGGTGATTGCAAAATCGCGCGCAGACATCATCGCCTTGCAGGAGCTTGACGTCGGCAGGAAACGGACCGGGGGCATCGATCAGGCGCAGATGATTGCAGCACTTCTGAAAATGAAGGCCCACTTTCATCCTGCACTGCATGTCGAAGAGGAGCGCTACGGCGACGCTATCCTGACAGCACATCCCACCCGGTTGATGAGAGCCGGCCCGCTACCATCGGTCGGCGAAACGCGCGGTGCCATTTGGCTTGAGGTCGCGGTGCAGGGCCATCAACTGAACATTATCAACACTCACCTCGGCCTGAGGAACAGAGATCGGGTCAGGCAAGTCAACGCTCTCCTCGGAAAAGATTGGATCGGTAGTGCTGAATTTCGCTCAAACCCTTCAATTGTCTGTGGCGACCTCAATTCGTTGCGGTCGACGCCAGCCTATCGACTTCTGGAAAGGCAGTTTCGCGATGCGCAGTTGGCAGACGGGCGCACACCGAGGCCGACCTTCCCATCGAGGTATCCTTTGCTGCGCATTGACCACCTGTTTGTGTCGGCGGATTTCAATGTCGCCTCGGTGGAGGTGTCGGCGGATTCGGTTGCTCGCCAAGCGTCGGATCATCTACCGCTCCTGGTCGAGCTCGACTTGGCCTCCTGAACCCAAGGCAACAACATGAAACGAGCATGCTAATTCAATCTCATCAGGAACTAAACCGAAGGGTCGCTGTTCGGCAGGTAGCCCGGATGCTCGGCGCTCGTCCGACGCGTCGCCCATCAACGACTATAAGCCGGATTCTCCTATCGAACGGTGGTGCATGAGGTCACGCCATCAACAGTATTCGTCACGTTTGAACCAGTGGCTTTCGCGCTGGCGCAGCAAGACACCTCGTTGAGGATTGAACGACTGATACAGAAGACCGCCCAGCTTTTTTCGGGAAAGAAGATCCTCATCGTTGAGGATGACGATTTTCTTGACGAAGAGACCCATAAGATGCTCGAGGCGAGCGGCGCGATCGTGTTGGGGCCTGTCGGATCTATTGAGGACGGTCTGTCGCTTATGGATCGCGAAGAAATCGACGCGGCGATTTTGGATATCAGCATCGAGGGCGAGGCTGTGTTTCTTATCGCCGAACGGCTTCTCGCTCGTAACATCCCTTTCATTTTCGCGGCCGCCTACGTGGATCCGGCTCTTCAAGGTCGCTATGGCGGATACCAATTGTGCGCAAGACCCCTTGAATTAAGGCAAATTGCCATGGCTCTCTTTGGCAGTCGAGCGCCTGTGGACGGGGGCCTTCATAGCTAAGGGCACGGTATCGTACAGAGCCGTTTGATGGTGGAACGAACAAGGCTGGCAGACCTTTTTTCTCCAAACCTCTCCAATGGAAGGCCAGTCACTTGCGTAGTTCAACCGATTCCGTGCGCCGGGACATCGTCCAGCTTATGCCAGCGCTGCGTGCGTTTGCCAGGACCTTTTATCGCAACCCATCGGATGCCGAGGACCTGGTTCAGGAAACCCTCGTTCGAGCGCTTGTTCACCTCGATCACTATCAGCCGGGTACGCGGCTGAAGTCATGGCTTTTCACCATCATGCGAAACACTTTCTGCACCCGATATCGGATGACGAAGCGAGAAACGGTAGGTGCCCTTGAATGCGTGTCGTCTCGTGAGAGCGTGCAGCCAGACCAGGAGTGGCGAATTCGTGGACATGAACTGGAGGAAGCCTGCGGTCGCCTGCCGGAGAAGTACCGAGGAGCTTTCGAATTTGTCTTCGTCGATGGGCGCAGCTATGAAGAAGCGGCAGATCATTTCCATTGCCCGATCGGCACCATAAAGAGCCGCGTCAACCGCGCCCGCCAGCACCTGATGAATGTGTTGTCTTGATGATCGAACGAACCTGACTCGACTCGATGATGCCCCAGGGAGTTCTCTAATCGCGGTTGTCAAGCTTGGCTCGGCTTGTATCGCTGGTCAGGCTCATGGTTCTCTTCGAGGTCGGCGTTTCGACCGCCTCATCATGGCGTTGGATAGGCTCAGTCGACGAATGTGGTGTTCGCGGTTACCTGATGAGCCGGCACTCGCACTCGTGGGATCGGTCATGACTGCGCCACCGTCCTGACCGGACGATCTGGCAGAGTTCAGCAAGTCATAGGTCGGTTTCGATCATACATGCTCATTTGGATCTTGCGGGGACCAGCGGAACGATTCGCCAGAGATCCACATGGCATGAAGGATCACGGTGAGCTTCCGCGCCACGGCAACTTTGGCTTTGCGATAGCCATTCCGTCGCGCAATGCGCAAGCCCCAACTCTTCAAGGAAGAGAATTGCGGAACGCGTGTCAGTAACGCATTGGCCGCCTCATAGAGGCTGCGCCGCAGGAAGTCGTCACCCCGCTTCGAGACGCGGCCAGACCTCATCGTCTCGCCTGACGCATAGATGCGGGGTGTCAGGCCAAGATATGCTCCGGCACTGGATGATCGTTTGAATCGTGTCGGATCATCAATGGTCGCGGTGAAGCCGAGCGCAGTGATAACTCCCACACCGGGGACCGACATCAGCCGTCGCACTACAGCGTTCTGTCGCGCTACCGAACGAACCTTCGCATCGAGAAGACGGACCTGCTCAAGGATGTTGGCACGCGCCCGCATCAAGGCTTCCACGACAGCTTGGATTGTCGGAGACGCGTGCAGCTCGCCGTTGATGATTTCCTCAGCACGCTTGGCGAACCCACCGACGCGTTTGCCGAACAATATGCCAAAGGTGCGAAGAACGCCTCTGATCTGGTTCTCAAGGTCGCAACGGATTTGCACGAACTGGCTGCGGGTGGCAAGAAGCGCCCGGGCCTCGTGGCTTGCCGTCGACTTGACATGAACGCTCCTGCACCAACCCGTACGAATGATCTGCGCCAAGCCGATGGCATCGTTACGGTCCGTCTTGGCGGGCATCATCTTCAAGGCTGCATTAGCATGGCGAGCATCCATGCAGACGATGGGAACGCCCCGCTCTTTCAATCCATTCCATAGCCAGACTGACATTGGACCGGTTTCAAGTCCTGCACGCGTGACTGCAAATGGCTTCAGCGCCTCTGCAATCGCATCTGGAGACGATGCAACTTTCCGTTCAGCAACAATTTTGCCTTCCTCATCGACGATGCAGAGTGAGGTCGTTTGCTGGCTGACATCCAGTCCGGCATAATGCTTCATGGCGGTTCTCCTCATAGCTTCGGCACACTGGCCCCGGTTGACAAGGGACAGTGTGGAGAGCCGCCGCCTGGAAGGCTAGGCCCTGAGCGATTACGCTATGTGGTGTAGCTCTTTTGGTCGTCGAGCTTTCCGGACAGAGCCGGGAACGGGCCAACTTGCAGCGGGCAAGTTGATAAGTGGATCATCACTCATTGTGGCGATTGTCTCAAGTGTCATGTAGCGCGAGCGCTGAACAGCCCATTCATCATTCTGCTCCAGCAACAGAGCGCCGACAAGTCTGACGCTGGCATCGTCGTTGGGAACGATGCCGACCACCTCGGTCCTTCGTTATGCCGGGTTCACTTCATGCGCAATGCGCGTCACAAAGGTGATAGGCACAGCGGCTTATCACGTTCCGCAACTATTGCACTAGCGGTACAATTAGGGAAGTACCTTGCCGTTAGTGCCTAAGCGAGCAGCACGACAGGCAGGTTGAACAGACCGTCGGTCAGCTCCATCAGTCCCATCATCTGGGTTCACTTTTCGCAGAGTCGCCGTTCGCCAGAATAGGGCTGATATGTACAGTCGGACGGGCGGAAAGAACGATAGCTACGGGAGCAGGCCCTGACGTTGCAGGACTGTGGCGTGGCCTGTGCACCGACAAGTGGGTTCGCCCCGGGCTCCGCCAGTGCTTCGCGCATGAAATCCCGCC
>Ga0102593_1000905_pt1 | contig 36790 bp, 30 predicted proteins | sample AraplaCol_mMS_r2_2_FD_76862 | JGI IMG/M metagenome (GOLD analysis project Ga0102593, IMG submission 76862) | Arabidopsis root microbial communities from North Carolina, USA - plate scrape MF_Col_mMS_r2 (SPADES assembly) (version 2) | ecosystem: Host-associated > Plants > Roots > Endosphere...
ACGAAACGCGCGACGCCGCGCGCGCGATGCTCGCCACGATGGGCATCGGCGACGAACAGGTCGACGCGTTGTTCGCGCGCATGCCCGAAGTCGGATTCCAGCGTGGACGTCCCGACCAGATCGCATGGCAGGCGTCATCGCTGCGCGGCGTGGAGGCCGGCCAGACGCGCGTGCGTGCGCGTGCGCTGGGCGAACACGCCGGCGCACTGGAAGTGTTCGTGCATTCGCCCGACCGCGACGGCCTGTTCGCCGCGATCGTCGCCACGCTCGATCGCCTTGGCCTGGCGATCCAGCAGGCGCGCGTTCTCGACGGCCCCAATTCGATGGTGTTCGACAGCTTCGAAGTCGTGCCGATCGACCCGCGTTGTCCGCCTTCGACCGAAGACGTCGAACAGCGCCTTGGCGGCGCGCTGGCGGGCGAGCTCGAACGCATCAAACCCGCGCGCCGCGCGCAGCCGCGGCACCTCAAGCATTTCCGCATCGCGCCGCAGGTCGGTTTCGACACGCTCGAAAGCGAATCGGGTACGCGCACGATGCTCAGCCTGGTGTGCACCGACCGCCCTGGACTGCTCGCGGACGTGACGCACGCGATCCGCAGCCAGGGCCTGCGCGTGCACGACGCGCGCATCGCGACCTTCGGCGAACGCGCCGAGGACGTGTTCCAGATCACCCATCCCCATCACGACGGGCGCGATGGCGCGCTCGACGAAACGCAACGGCAGGCGCTGCGCCAGGCCTTGCTCGCCTGCCTCGAAGGAGACTGTTGAATGGCTGTACAGAAGAAGACCGCCCGCAAGACCGTGCGCAAGAAGGTCGTGCCCGCCGGCCCGGGCGTGGACGAACTGAAGTTCATGGTCGACAGCGCGTTCGAGCGCCGCGCGATGCTGACGCTGGACGAGATCGAAGGCTCGACGCGTCCGACGGTCGAGCGCGTGATCTCGGGCCTGGAAACCGGCGAGTTCCGGGTCGCCGAGCCCGACGGCAAGGGCGGCTGGACGGTCAACGAGTGGCTGAAGAAGGCCGTGCTGCTGTACTTCCGCGTCAACGAGATGCAGGTCGTCGACGGCGCGCCGTCGCCGTACTGGGACAAGGTGCCGTCGCGCTTCGAAGGCTTCGGCGAGTCTGACTTCCGCAAGCTCGGCGCGCGCGTCGTGCCCGGCGCGGTCGCGCGTCGTGGCGCGCACATCGGCAAGGACGTCGTGCTGATGCCGAGCTTCGTCAACATCGGTGCGCACGTCGGCGAAGGCACGATGGTCGATACCTGGGCGACGGTGGGTTCGTGCGCGCAGGTCGGCAAGCATTGCCATCTTTCCGGCGGCGCCGGCATCGGCGGCGTGCTGGAACCGCTGCAGGCCAGCCCGACGATCATCGAGGACCACTGCTTCATCGGCGCGCGTTCGGAAGTCGTCGAAGGTTTCGTCGTCGGCCACCACAGCGTGATCGGCATGGGCGTCTTCCTCGGCCAGAGCACGCGCGTCTACAACCGCGCGACGGGCGAGATCACCTACGGCTACGTGCCGCCGTACAGCGTGGTCGTCTCCGGCCAGCTGCCGTCGAAGGACGGTACGCATTCGCTGTACTGCGCCGTCATCGTCAAGCAGGTGGATGCCAAGACGCGCAGCAAGACCAGCATCAACGAGTTGCTGCGCGGGTTGGCCGAGTAAAGCGGGACCGCTACAGGGGGCGGAATGGACAGGATCTCGTCGTCGTCGACGTTCTTCGCGAAGAAGGTTTTCCCGTGCCTGTGGTTCGGCATCGTGGCGGCCGTGGCCGTCTCCCTGATTGCCGGTGGCATCTGGAGGAAGAACCCGGTCGTGCTGCTCCATCCCCTGGCGATGGGGGGAGTCGGCTACTTCATGTTCCGCAAGCTGCTCGGTGGACTCGCCGACGAAGTGCGCGATGGCGGTGCCTTCCTGCTGGTACGCAAGGGAGGCATCGAGGAACGCGTGCAGCTGTCCAACGTGATGAACGTGGACATCACCCAGTACCAGAATCCCAGTCGCATCACGTTGCGGCTGCGGGCGCCCGGAAAGTTCGGCAACGAGGTTTCCTTCATCCCGCAGACCTCGTTCCAGCTCAACCCGTTCGCACGCAACCGGATCGCCGAGGCGCTGATCCAGCGCGTCGATCGCGCACGCATGAATTCCTGAGGCTCTTGTGACCACGCTCTACGGACTCAACAACTGCGACACCTGCAAGAAGGCCCGCAAGTGGCTGGAACGCTTCGGCGTCGCGTACTCCTTCGTCGACTACCGCGACCAGCGCCAGGCGCCGGACACGCTGGTGGACTGGAAGGACAAGCTCGGCGGCTGGGACGCGATGATCAACAAGTCGTCCACGACGTGGCGCACGCTGCCAGACAACCGCAAGACGCCGGGTTCGGACGCCGAGTGGAAGCTGCTGCTGAAGGAGTATCCGCAGCTGATCCGGCGCCCGCTGGTGGTCGCCGACGATGGTTCGATCGCGCAGGGCTTCAGCGACAACGGCTTCAAGAAGCGTTTCGGAGTGGGTTCCCTTGGCTGATATCGACGCTGCCGACGACGTCGTCGCACTCACGCGCGAACTGATCGCGCGCCCGTCGGTGACGCCCGACGACGCGGGCTGCCAGGCCTTGATCGCGCGTCGACTGACGGCGGCGGGCTTCCGCTGCGAATCGCTGCGCTTCGGCGATGTCGACAACTTATGGGCCGTGCATGGCACCGACGGCCCGACGCTGGTGCTGCTCGGTCACACCGACGTCGTGCCGCCGGGCCCGCGCGAGGCGTGGAGCAGCGATCCGTTCGTGCCCGAAATCCGCGACGGCGTGCTGTACGGCCGCGGCGCGGCGGACATGAAAGGCAGCGTGGCGGCGTTCGTCGTCGCGCTGGAGCGTTTCGTCGCCGCGCATCCGGATCATCCGGGCCGCGTCGCGTTGCTGGTGACCTCCGACGAGGAAGGCGATGCCGTCGACGGCGTGCGCCAGGTGGCGGAGGTCTTCCGCAAGCGCGGCGAACGCATCGACTGGTGCGTCACCGGTGAGCCTTCGTCGATGACGACGCTGGGCGACCTGCTGCGCGTGGGGCGTCGCGGCACGTTGTCGGCGACGTTGAACGTGATTGGCGTGCAGGGTCATGTCGCGTACCCGGAGAAGGCGCGCAATCCGATCCACCAGGCGATGCCGGCGCTGGCCGAACTCGCCGCGCGACGCTGGGACGGCGGCTTCGAAACCTTCCCGCCGACGAGCCTGCAGATCAGCAACATCCATTCGGGCACGGGCGCGAACAACGTGATCCCGGGCGAGTTGCAGACGCTGTTCAACCTGCGCTTCAACCCGAACTGGCGCGCCGAGCAGCTCGAAAGCGAGTGCGAGGACGTGCTGCGCAGGCACGGGCTGGAATACACGATCCGCTGGCATCGCGGCGGCGAACCGTTCTACACGCCCGAAGGTCCGCTGCGCGCCGCGGCGCGTTCGGTGCTGGGCCGCTATTGCGGCGGCGCGCCGGAAGAGAGCACGGGCGGCGGCACGTCGGACGCGCGTTTCATCGCGCCGCTGGGCGCGCAGTGCATCGAGATCGGGCCGGTCAACGCGAGCATCCACAAGGTCGACGAGAACGTCGCCGTGGCGGATCTGGAGCGTTTGCCGGGGCTGTATCGCGAACTGATTGAGCGGATGTTGCTGGCGTAAGGATGGCCGCCGCGTTTGAGCCCCTCTGCCTTCGGGAGAGGCGGCTCAGGGCTGCGCTGTTGCTTCGTCAGCGTGATTCCGGCTTTCGCTGCAATGGCGTGAAACGACGGAAGGCGTGCGGGCCTGGATCCCGGCCTTCGCCGGGATGACGACTTGAGGGCGATGTCGCGGCTCATCGCCGGGGCTTACTGCTTCCCCGGCACCAGCGTCATCGAATACTTCGCCTCACCCGGCAGGAACGGCGTCGCACGGCCGTGCACCCAATCCTCGTGCCCTTTGCCCCAGAACGGCGACATCGGATGGCCGCTCTGGCCGCCGGGCATGTGGATGATGCCGTCGGCCTCGTGGCCGGGCGAGACGACCATGCGCTCGGACGCGCCGAAATCCGCGGCCTGCACGCGCGGCATGCCGCTGTCGCCGGGGAGTTCGTCGGCCGGCATGCACAGCTGCGGCTTCAGGAAGCCGGGCAGGGCGCGCGACAGCGGATGGCAGATGCGCGCCGTGTTGCGTTCGCCCCAGGTGCGCTGCGGAAGCGGACCGTCCTTCGCCAGTTCGTCGCGTACTTCGCGCGCGGCGTCCTCTAACAACGCGTCCCACGATGCGAAACGTCGCGGCAGCAGGTTCGCCGGACGCTGCATGACCAGCGGCCATGCAACGCCTTCGAAGTGCGAGAGGTTCGGCATCTCGAACGCATCGCCCATTGCCGCGTGCGCGGGCGCGGTCAAACCGTCCAGCAGGCGGTCGTGCACGGCCAGACGCCACGCGCGCACGATGCGGTAGCTCGTCGAATCGGTGCTCGCGCGGCCCTGCCACGTCGATGCGGCGGTGGCCAGTTCGTGCAACGCGGGCGTCTTCGCCGCCTGGTCGCTTTCGCGCAGCAGCGTCCACCAGCGTTGCAGGAACAACGCGCGATCGTCGAGCTGGATCGCAAGCAGGTCGCGTTCGGCGAAACGGTCCTTCGCGAACAGGTCGTCGCGGATCTGCCGCGCACGCGCGCCATTGGCGTAACCGCCGTCGCCGATGCGCGCCAGGCGTGCGCCATCGACCACGCGCGAGTTCGCCGTCCACAGGCGCTGGATCGAACCGATCGGCTGGGTGGTGCCGTTCTGCGTGGTGATCGGCCACGGCGCGCAGGTGTCGGGCTCGATCACCTGGGTCGCATCGCAACCGGCACCGCGCAGCGGCATCGGGCCGAGCAGGCGCCACGTGATGCGCCCCTGGCTGTCGCCGATGGCGAGGTTCTGGGCGGGAATCGCGGTGCGATCAGCCGCGGCCAGCGCTTCTTCGAGCGAACGCGCGTGGAGGAAATCCGACAGGCCCAGGTTCATCGAGCCGGGCTGGTGCGCGATCCAGCGCAGCGCGAGGCCGCTGCCATCGCTTTCGCGATGCAGTACCGGACCCCACGGCGTTTCGTCGACCGGGAACTCGACATCGTCGCCACCGGCGACGCGGATGATCTCGACGTGGCGCGTCGCGCCTTCGCACGCCTTCCCGCAACGGCTTACGCGCTTCCAGTCGAGCCAGTCGCCGTAGCTGTTGGTGAAACCCCACGCGACGTGGCCGTTGCTGCCGACCACCAGCGCCGGCAGGCCGGGCAGGGTGAAGCCGTTCGCATCGACGCGGCCACCGTCGGCGCGCGTGTCGGGATAGCGCAGCCGCGCGCGGAACCAGATGTTCGGCGCGCGCAGGCCCAGGTGCATGTCGTCGGCGACGATCGCGCGACCGTCCGCGGTGAGCTGGCCGGATACGGCGAAGTTGTTGCTGCCCACATCCGAGCGCTCGGGTACGTCGGCCGGGTTCGCGCTTTCCTGCATCGGCAGCGTGCGCAGGTCGACGGTCGCGGCATCGGGCAGCGTCGCGTCGCCGCGCGGGCGGCCGGCGACGGGTGCGTCCCAGCTGGTGCCATCGTGCGCGAGCAGCGCATACAGCGCCGGCGGCAGATGCGGGCGCAGGCGCCACATCGCCAGCTCGCGCTCGTTCTGCGCATCCTGCAGGTCGAAATACATGGCGTAGCCGGTCAGCGCCGAATCGGCGAGCGTCCATGGCTCGGGCTGCGTGCGCAGCAGCAGGTAGGGCCACGGACGAACCTTCAACGCGGCGCGGCCGGCGTTGACGCCATCGACGTAGGCCTGCGCCATGTCGCGCTTGTCGCCGAGGATCGCGTCCAGATGCTGCGTCACGCGCGCCCGCATGCGGTGCACGCGGTGCTCCTTGTCCACGCCGATCGCGACGGGACCGAACAGCGCGGACAACTCGCCCGCGGCCGTGCGCCGCAGCAGGTCCATCTCGAAATAGCGTTCCTGCGCGTGCACGTAGCCGAGCGCGCGCATGGCGTCCTTTTCGTTGGCGGCATCGACCGTCACCACGCCGTTGGCGTCGCGCTGGATCGTGACGGGGGCCGACAGGCCGGGCAGGGCGAGTTCGCCATCCAGTCGCGGCAGGCTGCCGCGCATCAGCCACCAGCCGGCGATGGCCGCGGCCAGTACCACCAGCACCAGCGCGATGAGCGCGCGCTTGATCCACTTCATCATCGGCCCGTTGCCTGTGAGTTCCCCGCGCCGAGCTTATCCGATGAACGGCGCCGTTGGCGGGCAACAACCCCCTTGCAAGCGGCGCCGGCCTCCAGCAGGATCGACCCATGTCTTCCGTCCAGGCCACTGCCTACGCCGCCATCGCCGCCCTGCGCGGCGGCGCGCCCGTGCAGGGCCTGAACAATAACAACCGCAATAACGCCAGCCTCCCGCGGGCCGGTGATTAGCGCGTTGTAACCGCACTAAGCACCCACGAAGCCCGCGCCCAACAGCGCGGGCTTTTTCATTTGTTCGTCCCAAAAGCCCGGTCATCCATGTCCGGACTCTTCAAAGAAAGCCCCAGCCCACGGAGTCATCGCTATGTGTTCCATCCTCGGCATCTTCGGCCTACAACCCGGCGACGACGTGCAGGCCCTGCGCCGACGTGCGCTGGAACTCTCGCAACGCCAGCGCCATCGCGGTCCAGACTGGAGCGGTGTGCACCTGGACGACGGCGCGATCCTCGTGCACGAGCGCCTGGCCATCGTCGATCCCGCCGGCGGTTCGCAGCCGCTGCGTTCGGCCGACGGCGAACTCGCGCTCGCGGTCAATGGCGAGATCTACAACCATCGCGAACTGGAACAATCGCTCGCGACGCCCTACGCGTTCCAGACCGGCTCGGACTGCGAGGTCATCAACGCGCTGTATCGCGAGCGCGAGGACATCGGCCAGTGGCTCAACGCACTCAACGGCATCTTCGCGTTCGCGCTGTGGGATCGTGCGCGGCGCCGGTTCGTGATCGCGCGCGATCCGATCGGCGTGTGCCCGCTGTACTGGGGCCACGATGGCGACGGCCGCCTGTGCGTCGCTTCGGAAATGAAGGCGCTCGCCGACATCTGCGCCGACGTCGCGCAGTTCCCGCCGGGCCACTACTACGACAGCGAACGCGGCGAACTGGTGCGTTATTACCAGCGTCCCTGGCGCGATCACGCCACCACGAAGGATGTCGAAGTATCGAAGCAGGAACTGCGTGAAGCCTTCGAACGCGCCGTGCATCGCCAGCTGATGAGCGACGTGCCCTACGGTGTGCTGTTGTCGGGCGGGCTGGATTCCTCGCTGGTGGCGGCGGTCGCCGCGCGTTTCGCACGCAAGCGCATCGAGGACAACGACACCACCGAAGCCTGGTGGCCGCGCCTGCATTCCTTCGCGATCGGGCTGGAGGGTTCGCCCGATCTTGCCGCCGCGGAAGTCGCGGCGAAGGCGCTGGGCACGGTGCACCACGGGTTCACTTACACCTTCGAGGAAGGGCTCGATGCATTGCCGGAAGTGATCCGCCATATCGAAACCTACGACGTGACGACGATCCGCGCGTCCACGCCGATGTTCCTGCTCGCGCGCCGCATCAAGGCGATGGGGGTGAAGATGGTGCTGTCGGGCGAGGGAAGCGACGAGGTGTTCGGCGGTTACCTCTATTTCCACAAGGCGCCCGACGCGCGCGAATTCCACGAGGAAACCGTGCGCAAGCTCGACGCGCTCCACAACTACGACTGCCTGCGCGCGAACAAGTCGATGATGGCCTGGGGCGTGGAGCCTCGGGTTCCTTTCCTCGATGTCGAATTCCTCGAGGTCGCCATGCGCATGGACGCCGCGCACAAGATGGTGCGTCCCGGGCCGAGCGGCCGGAAGATCGAGAAGGCGATCCTGCGCGAGGCGTTCGACGGTTATCTGCCCGACGAAATCCTGTGGCGGCAGAAGGAGCAGTTCAGCGATGGCGTCGGCTACGGCTGGATCGATGGACTGAAGGCGCATGCGGAAGCGCAGATCAGCGATCGCGTCTTCGCCGCCTCGGCGAGCCGCTTTCCGGTGAACCCGCCGCAGACGAAGGAGGCGTACCTGTACCGCCACATCTTCGAGCAGTTCTTCTCGGGCGTCGCCTGCGCGCAGACGGTGCCGGGCGGCAAGTCGATCGCGTGCTCGTCGCCGGCGGCGATCGCGTGGGATGCGGCGTTCGCGAAGATGGCCGACCCGTCGGGGCGTGCGGTCGCGGGTGTGCACGAGGCCGCGCTGTAGGCGGCGTTCGCGGCGGGCCGGCGATCCGGCCCGTCGCGAAAGTCAATGCGAGTGATTCCGATTAGAACGCGGCCTGCCGCAATCGGGCAGGATGCAGGCCTTGCAAGGAGGTTTCCCCCATGAAAGGCCATCCCGAAGTCGTCGAGTACCTGAAGGTCCTGCTGCGTGGCGAGCTCGCCGCGCGCGACCAGTACTTCATCCATTCCCGTCGTTACGAGGACATGGGCCTGCACTCGCTGTACGAGCGCATCGGCCATGAGATGGAAGAGGAGACCGAACACGCCGACGCGCTGTTGCGCCGCATCCTGTTCCTTGAAGGCGATCCGGACATGCGCCCGGATCCGTTCGTCGCCGGTTACACGGTCGAGGAAATGCTGCAACGCGATCTGGACGTCGAGTACCGCGTGCGTGCCGCGCTGGCCGAAGGCATGGCGCTGTGCGAGCGCGTTGGCGATTTCGTCAGTCGCGAAATCCTGCGCGTGCAGCTGCAGGACACCGAGGAAGACCACGCGCATTGGCTGGAGCAGCAGCTTGGGCTGATCAAGCGGCTGGGTATCCAGAATTACCTGACGGCGCGGTTGGCGCAGAAGCCGTCGGAGCAATGACGCTGTTGTGATTTGTAGCCCGGGTAAGGCCGAAGGCCGCACCCGGGGTGGGCGTGACAGGTCCCGGCGGGCTACCAGAGCCCACGGCGCGCGTCGATCAGCGCTTGCGCGACAAGCGATACACCGACGTGTGCAGCGCCGTCACACCTTCCTCGACGAACCGAGGTTGCGTATCGAGGATGTCGCGACGTTCCAGCGTTTCGACGTCCCAGTCGCGCCCATAGAGCGCGCGCACTTCGTCTTCGACCACGCTGAAAGGCGGACCGGCCTTCTCGTGCTGCGGGTACTCCAGCGAGATGAGCAGGCCGCGGCAGTGCTGCGGAAGCCGCGCGTACAGCTCGTGCACGTAACGCTGGCGAAGATCGGCCGGCAACGCGATGAGCGCCGCGCGATCGAACACGGCGCCGCAATCGGCCAGAACCGCTTCATCCAGCCCGAAGGCGTCGCCGCAGATCAGTTCGATCGCGCCCGCGCGATAGTGCGTGCCGTACTTCGATTCGCTCGTTTCGGGCGTGACGCCGTGCCCGGCGAAGAACGCTTCGATCGCGATGCGCGACAACTCCACGCCCAGCACGCGATAGCCCTGCGCGGCCAGCCACGCCATGTCCAGCGTCTTGCCCGCGAGCGGCACGAACACCCGCGTGCCCGGCGCGACATCGAGCGACGGCCAATGCTTGAGCATCAGCGGCGTCGGCGTGTCCTGGTGGAAGCCGATCTGGTTGTCGGCCCAGCGTTGATGCCAGAAGTCGTGATGCATGGTTCGTCCTTGTGCTGGAGCAGCAACGCCACGCCCTGCTTCGCCATCCCGTCATCCCGGCGGAGGCCGGGATCCAGGCGGTCACGCTGTCAGGGCTCGTTTCGCTGCTTTCGGGAAGGCGCTCGGCCTGGGTCCCGGCCTTCGCCGGGATGACGATGAAATTTGGCGGGACGACGACGTTGGAGCGAATGCGGCAGGGCGGGAATCCTTACTCGACCCCCAACCCCTCCACCTTCTGCCATCCACGCGGCAGCAATCCGCCACGCGTCGCGCGCGCGCCGATGTACGTGTCCAGGTCCTTGAACGACAGCGACATCGTGCGCGTACCCGACTTCACCACCAGCGTGCCGCCCGGCGCGACGACGGCGACGGCGACCACGCGCTCGGTGCCGAGCTTCGCCTTCGGGATGTCGATGAGCTTGTTGCCCTTGCCCTTGTCGAGTTCCGGCAATTCGCCGACCGGGAACGCCAGCAGGTGGCCGACGTTGGTGACCACTGCGATGCGATCCTGCTCGACGTCGCCCACCGGCGCCGGCTGCACGACCTTCGCGCCCGGCGTGAGCGAGAGCATCGCCTTGCCGGCCTTGTTGCGGCCGGTGAGGTTCTCGAAGCGGGTGACGAAGCCGTAGCCGTGGCTCGACGCCAGGACGAAGCGCGTGTCGTTGTCGCCGCTGGCGAGCGCCTGGAACGAGGCGCCCGGTGCCGGCGAGAAACGGCCCGTCAGCGGTTCGCCGTTGCCGCGCGCGGACGGCAGCGAATGCACGACGGTCGAATACGCGCGGCCGGTCGAATCCAGGAACGCGACCTGCTGCGTGCTGCGGCTCTTCGTCGCGGCCAGCAGTTCGTCGCCTTCGCGATAGTTCAGCGCGCCCGCGTCGACGTCGTGGCCCTTCGCCGCGCGCACCCAGCCCTTCTCGCTGAGCACGACGGTCATCGGTTCGCTGGCGACCAGTTCGGTTTCGCTCAGCGCCTGCGCGGCGCCGCGTGCGACCAGCGGGGAACGGCGCGCATCGCCGAACTTCTTCGCGTCCGCGATCAGTTCGTCCTTGATGAGCTTCTTCAGCTTCGCCTTGCTGTCCAGCGTGGCGATGATGCGCTCGCGTTCGGCCTTGAGTTCATCCTCTTCGCCGCGGATCTTCATCTCTTCCAGGCGCGCCAGCTGGCGCAGCCTGGTTTCGAGGATGTAATCGGTCTGGTCTTCGCTGAGCTGGAAGCGCTTCATCAGGACGGGCTTGGGCTCGTCCTCGGCGCGGATGATGCGGATCACTTCATCCAGGTTGAGGAATGCGACCAGCAAACCTTCCAACAGGTGCAGGCGGCGCTCGACCTTTTCCAGGCGGTGCTTGAGGCGGCGCGTCACCGTTTCGGTGCGGAACGCCAGCCATTCGGTCAGCAGCGCCTTCAGGCCCTTGACCTGCGGACGGCCGTCGCGACCGATGATGTTGAAGTTGACGCGGAAACTCTTCTCCAGATCCGTCGTCGCGAACAGGTGGCCCATCAGCTGTTCGGCGTCCACGCGGTTGCTGCGCGGCACCAGCACGATGCGCGTGGGGTTCGCGTGGTCGGATTCGTCGCGGATGTCTTCCAGCCACGGCAGCTTCTTCGCGCGCATCTGGGTGGCGATCTGTTCGATCACCTTGCCCGGCGAGGTCTGGTAGGGCAGCGCGGTGATGACCAGGTTGCCGCCGTCCTTCTCGTACACGGCGCGGGCGCGCACGCTGCCCAGGCCGGTTTCGTACATCTGCAGAAGATCGGCGGCGGGTGTGATGATCTCCGCCGCCGTCGGGTAATCCGGACCGCGCACGTGTTCGCACAGATCGCGCGTGGTGGCGTCCGGATCGTCGAGCAGGCGAACGCACGCGCTGACGACTTCATTGAGGTTGTGCGGCGGCATGTCGGTGGCCATGCCGACGGCGATGCCGGTGGTGCCGTTGAGCAGCAGGTGCGGCAGGCGCGCCGGCATCCACGAGGGCTCTTCCAGCGTGCCGTCGAAATTCGGCGTCCAGTCCACCGTGCCCTGGCCGAGTTCGCCCAGCAGCACTTCGGCGATCGGCGTCAGCTTGGATTCGGTGTAGCGCATGGCCGCGAACGACTTGGGGTCGTCGGTCGAGCCGAAGTTGCCCTGGCCTTCGACCAGCGGATAGCGGTACGAGAACGGCTGGGCCATCAGCACCATCGCCTCGTAGCAGGCGCTGTCGCCGTGCGGATGGTATTTACCGATGACGTCGCCGACGGTGCGCGCGGACTTCTTCGGCTTGGAGGCCGCGTTCAGGCCCAGCTCGCTCATCGAATAGATGATGCGGCGCTGCACCGGCTTGAGCCCGTCGCCAAGGAAGGGCAGGGCGCGGTCGAGCACCACGTACATCGAATAGTCGAGGTAGGCGCGCTCTGCGTACTCGCGCAGCGGGATCTGTTCGAATCCGTGGAAGACCGGACGGACGGTATCGTTCATTTAAGCGGTACGGGCCAGGTAAGTCGGAATACGGGAATTCTAGAACGACGCGCACGGGAGCGGCCCGGCGCGCCGCACGGTTCAGCGATGCAGTTCGCCGGCGGCTTCGGGCTGGTAGCGGATCGAGAGCACGCGCAGGTGGATCGTGCGCCCGCCCGGAAGCGGCCATTCGATCGAATCGCCCACGTGCAGGCCGAGCAGGGCGCTGCCCACCGGGGCCAGGATCGACACCTTTTCCGCGCTGCCATCGGCGTCGCGCGGGAAGACCAGCGTCAGCTCGTGCTCCTCGCCGTTGGTTTCGTCGAGGAAACGGGCGGTGGAGTTCATGGTGATGACGTCCGGCGGCATCTGCGACGGCTCCACGATCGTGGCGCGCTCCAGTTCGGCTTCCAGCGCGGACGTATCGATGCCCTGCGCGGCCGGGGTTTCCAGCAGCGATTCGATGCGCTCCACGTCCAGGCGCGACATCAGCAGCGGGGGCTTGGGTTCGGACATTGCAAATCTCCAAAGCAACGCGGGCGCCGCACCGGGTGCGTCGCCCGCAGAGGAAAATGTCCGGCGACCATAGCCCCGAGCGGTCGGGGCTTCAAGCCGACATTGCCGGACCGGTGGCCTCGCGGGCGTCGTGGACACGGGCGGATGGGGCAGGCTGGATCGAATGTGAAAATTTTCGTGACGAGGCGTTGACAAGGCGCTCTTCGCGCCGCAACATACGCGGCCTCGCTCGGCGAAACACCGAAGCGATGCCCAGGTGGCGGAATTGGTAGACGCACTAGTTTCAGGTACTAGCGGGTAAAACCGTGGAGGTTCGAGTCCTCTCCTGGGCACCAAATGATTCACGCTGAATGGCCTTCGGGTCCAGCACAAACAACCCGCGCATTGCGCGGGTTTTTTGTTGCCTGTCGTTTGTGCGCCGCGTGCCGGCAAACCTGTGTGAAGCAGTGCGTAGCCCGGGTAAGCGAAGCGCACCCGGGTTGGGCGTGACAGGTCGCGGGTGCACTTCGCTTGCCCGGGCTACGGAGATCCATCGTCGACAGCCAACCGCACCTTGGATGGCAGCGAGGATGCGAGGAGCGAACACAACCGCACACCGGCACAGCGCGACCGACACCGCCAAGACACCGCATTCATGCCGATGTGCGACCATTCGCCGCATGAAACGAAAAGCCTCTGGCGCATCGAAATCCTCCAAATCCGGTGCCTCGAAGTCGGGCGCCAAGACCCCCGCCAAGTCCGCCGGTAAAGCCTCCGGCAAAGCCGCATCCGCCCCGCGCGGCGGCAAGCCCGGAAAGCCGGGCAAGTTCGCCGGAAGCTCCGGCGGCGGCCGCAAGGCGGCACCGCAGCGTCCCGGATGGATGCCCGAACCGCTCCCGCCCGCGCATCGCACGCGCGGAGGTGCCGCGGCGGCGTTCAACGATCCCTACGCCGCACGCGAAGCCGCCCGCTACGAGCAGCCCATCGCCAGCCGTGAAGTGATCCTGCAGATGCTGGTGCAGGCCGACGGGCCGATGCTCGCCGAGGATCTCGCACAGCGCCTGGGCCTGACCGAACCCGACCGCTTCGACGCGCTCGGCAAGCGCCTGGGCGCGATGGTGCGCGACGGCCAGCTGTTGCGTAACCGCATGGGCGAATTCCTGCCGGCGCAGCAGCTCGACCTGATTCCCGGCGTGGTGATCGCCAATCCCGACGGCTTCGGTTTCCTGCGTCCGGAATCCGGCGGCGGCGACGACCTGTTCCTGCCGCCGATGGAGATGCGCAAGGCGATGCATGGCGACCGCGTGCTTGCGCGCGTCACCGGCGTGGACCGTCGCGGCCGCCGCGAAGGCGCGATCCTGCGCGTGCTCGAACGCCGCCTCAACCGCCTGATCGGCCGCTTCTGCCTGGAAGCCGGCATCAGCTACGTCGTGCCCGACGACCGCCGCATCCAGCGCAACGTGCAGGTGCCGCCGGACGAGCGCCTGGGCGCGCAGAGCGGCCAGCTGGTCGTGGTCGAACTCATCGAATCGCCCGACGAACACGGCCCGCAGCGCACGCCGATCGGCCGCGTGCTGGCGGTGCTGGGCGATCGCCTGACGGCATCGCTCGCGGTGCAGGCGGCGATCCATGGACACGAGATCCCGCACGAATTCCCGCAGGCGGTGCTCGACGAAGCCTCCGACGTGCCGCTCACCGTGCCGGAAGACGTCGCCGCGCAGCGCGTGGACCTGCGCGAACTGCCGCTGGTGACCATCGACGGCGAGGACGCGAAGGACTTCGACGACGCGGTGTATTGCGAATCCAACCGCAACGGCTTCCGTCTCGTCGTCGCCATCGCCGACGTCTCGCATTACGTGCGGCCCGGAACGCCGCTCGACGAGGAAGCGCAGAAGCGCGCCACGTCGGTGTATTTCCCCGGCTTCGTCGTGCCGATGCTGCCGGAGACGCTGTCCAACGGCATCTGCTCGCTCAATCCGAAGGTGGACCGTCTGTGCTTCGTCTGCGACATGCAGATCGATCGCGAAGGCGAGGTCACCAAGTCGAAGTTCTTCGAGGCGGTGATGAACTCGCATGCGCGCCTCACCTACACGCAGGTGTGGAACGCGGTGGGCGAGGACGTGCGCGAGGAAGACAGGCAGGACGCGATCGAACGCATCGGCTCGCTGCTGCCGAACGTGCAGCGCCTGCACCAGCTGTACCAGATCCTGGCGAAGGCGCGCGAGCGTCGCGGTGCGATCGAGTTCGAATCCAGCGAAGTGCGTTTCGTGCTCGGCCCGAAGGGCGAGGTCGTGCAGGCCGGCATGCTCCAGCGCAACGACGCGCACAAGCTGATCGAGGAATGCATGATCGCCGCGAACGTGGAGGCGGCGAAGTACCTGATGGCCAGCCACGTGCCGTCGCCGTTCCGCATCCACGACCGCCCGCCGGAACAGAAGTACGCCGACCTGCTGGAATTCCTGAAGGAGTTCAAGCTGCGCATGCCGCCGTGGAACCGTGTCGAACCGCGCGATTTCACCGCGCTGCTGAAGAAGATCCGCGAGCGTGCCGATGCGGCGCTGATCGAATCGGTGTTGCTGCGCAGCCAGTCGCTCGCAGTGTATTCGCCGGAGAACGTCGGCCATTTCGGCCTGGCGCTCGAGGCGTACACGCATTTCACCTCGCCGATCCGTCGCTACCCCGATTTGCTGGTGCATCGCGCGATCAAGTACGCGCTGACCGGCGGCCGTCCCGAGAAGTACCGCTATTCGCCCAGCGAGATGGCCGCGCTCACGCTGCAGTGTTCCGAACGCGAACGCCGCGCGGACGAGGCCGAGCGCGAGGTCGACGAGCGTTATCGCGCCGCGTGGATGGAGCAGCACGTCGGCGGCGAATTCGATGGCGTCATCAGCGGCGTCACCAGCTTCGGCCTGTTCGTCGAACTGGCCGATTCGAAGGTGAATGGCCTGGTCCATGTGACGCAGTTGCCGCACGACTATTACCAGTTCGATCCGATCCGCAAGACGCTGTCGGGCGAGCGGTCCGGGCGCGAGTTCCGACTGGGCGATCGCGTGCGCATCGTGGTGATGAAGGCCAGCGTCGAGGAGCGGAAGATCGACTTCAAGCTGGTCGAGGAGCGTGGGGTGAAGTCGTTGCCGCCGCGCGGGCAGCCGGCGAAGCGGGTGAAGCAGAAGTATTGAGGCCGTCGCGGGGGTGTAGACCGGGTAGGCAAAGCGCACCGCGCCCCCGGGCAACACAGTCCTTATGGCGATGAGCGCGCCACAGCGCCTTGCACCGCTAACGCTGCGATTCTTGTGCGGTACCCGCGCCCGCCTTCGGCCTTACCCGGGCTACGAGGCGTCCGCGCCTTGCCATATTCCGGCCGAATCCGTTCAGAAATCCGAGGATTGCGCCGAAAAGCCCCGCAATCCGCGACCCATCGCACAAAACACTGGACCTGTGCCCGCGCGCGCCCGACGATAACGGTTTCGGGTGCCCGATGGCGCCCCGCTTTCCGGAACCCCCATGAGCCAGAAACAATGGATCGCCGGCATCAATGCCGTGTCGGCGGCGCTCGAACACGATGCCGAACACGTGCGTGAGGTGCTGATCGAGGCCGGCGCGAAGAACCCGCGCCTGACCGAGATCGAGAGCAATGCGCGCCGCCTCGACATCGACGTGCGCCGCGTTGCGACGCAGGCGCTGGACGGCGTGGTCGGCAACCTGCGCCACCAGGGCGTGGTCGCGCGCTATGCCGCGGCCAAGACGTGGAACGAGAACGAACTGGAAAGCCTCGTCGAAGCCGCCGAAGGCCGCGCGCTGCTGCTGATCCTCGACGGCGTGCAGGACCCGCACAACCTCGGCGCCTGCCTGCGCAGCGCGGCGGCCGCGGGCGCGACGGCGGTGATCATCCCGAAGGACAAGTCGGTGCAGGTCAACGCGACCGTGCGCAAGACCTCCGCCGGTGCGGCCGACAGCGTCGCTGTCATCCCGGTGACCAATCTGGCCCGCACGATGCGCGATCTCCAGAAGCTGGGCGTCTGGCTGTACGGCCTGGCAGGCGAGGCGGAAAGCTCGCTCTATGCGCTGGACCTGAAGGGCAATGTCGGCCTGGTGCTCGGCGGTGAAGCCGATGGCCTGCGCCGCCTCACGCGCGAGAACTGCGACCAGCTGGTGCGCATTCCGATGCCGGGCGGGGACAACGCCGGCGTGGAAAGCCTGAATGTGTCCGTGGCTGCGGGCGTCACGCTCTTCGAAGCGGTGCGCCAGCGGGGTTAAGCGTGGGCGTCGGGGGACGATAACGCCTGCGGGGAAGTGGATTCGATTCGGGGTCGCGATGGGGGCTACGCAAACACGGGGAGGGCGCCGCGCCTTGCGGCGATGGCTCGCCTTTGCCGCCTCTTGGCTGCCGGCGCTGGCGATGGCCGTCGGAACGGCGCAGGGCGTGGGACCGCCGCCGCTTCGCGATTACGTCGTCGACGCGTGGACCACGCGCAACGGCCTGCCGCACAACTCGCTGCGCGACATCGCGCAGACACCCGAAGGGCATCTGTGGTTCGCGACCTGGGAAGGCGCGGTCCGCTACAACGGCATCGATTTCAACGTCATCGGCCGCGGCACGACGCCGGGCCTTCGCGACAACGGCGTCGGTTCGCTCTATGTCGATCCCGCCGGCCGACTGTGGCTCAGCGATTCGCGCGGCAACCTGGGGCGCCTCCAGCCGGATGGCCAATGGCGTTTCTGGGAACGCGCGCGCGACTGGCCGCAGGCGCTGATCCACGACATGGCGATGGACAGCCGCGGCCGCATGTGGCTGCTGTTCGAAAACCATGGCATGGGACGTCTGGATCCCGACGACCGCTTCACCTATTTCGCGCCGCCGGCGGGCATTCCGTTGCCGGCGAATTTCCCGCGCATCGCGATCGACGCCGAAGACCGCATCTGGGTCGGCACGATGGATGGGCTGGTGATCCGCCAACCGGATGGCCGATGGGAGCGCGCACCGTCGCGCTGGAAGCTTCCGCCCGGACTCGCATGGCCGTATCGCGGCGCCGACGGCTCGTTGTGGGTGGTGGCCGCCGATCGCGTGTATCGCGTGCAGGGCGACGACGCGGTGCTCGTGCAGCATCTGCCGGGCCTGGGCCATTTCACCGCGATGCTGCGCGATCGCAACGGCGATATCTGGCTGGGCACGGAGAACCACGGCCTGCTGCGCATCGGCGCGCATGGCGTGGAGCGTCTGCTTCCAGGCGAAGTGCTGCCGAACGGGCGCATCGGCAGCCTGCTGGAAGACGCCGAAGGCAGCATCTGGGTCGGCGCGAACGGCGGCCTGTTCCGTCTTCGCGAAACGCTGTTCAGCGCGATCACGCGACGCGATGGCGTTTCCGGCGAATACGTCCGCGCGGTGTTCGAGGACCGCGATGGCGATCTGTGGATCGGCGGCGGTGGCGGCCTCGATCGCCTCGGCGCGGACGGCCGCATCCATCACGTCGGCATTCGCAGCGACAGTCCCGATGCATTGTCGGTGCTCAGCATCGCGCAGGGCCGGGACGGCGATCTGTATGTCGGCACCTACACCGACGGCGTGTTCCGCCTGCGCGATGGCCGCCTGCAACGCCGCTACGCGCAGGACGAAGGCGTGCCGAGCGGGCACGTCCGCGCGATCGCCGTGGACGACGCCGGCAACGTCTGGGCCGGCACGCGACGCGGCGTGGTGGTGCTGGGCGAGGACGGCGCGCACGCGCCTGCGGCCCCCGGCCTGCCGCAAGGGCTGATCACCGCGCTGGCGAGCATCGACGGCGCGCTGTGGATTGGCTCGGTCGAAGGCGCGCACGTGCTGCGCGGCGGCAAGGTCGAACGCATCGATGTCGATGCGATGGGCGGTGCGCGCTCGGTGTTCGGCTTCCGCAGCGTGCACGGCGATGTGTGGATCGCCACCGATCGCGGCCTGTACCGCTATCGCGACGGCAAGCTCGCGCGCGTCGGCCTCGAACAGGGGCTGCCGGTGGATGCGGTGTTCCAGCTGGTGCCCGACCGCGTCGGCAATGCGTGGGTCACCAGCAACCGTGGCGTGCTGCGCATCCGCATGGAAGCGCTCGACGCGATAGCCGACGGCGGCGCGGGTCCGCTGCCGAGCGAGCGTTACACCGAGGCCGATGGCCTGCCCAGTTCGCAGGCGAACGGAAGTTCATCGCCGTCGGCGATCCTGCGCGGCGATGGCAGCGTGTGGATCTCGACCGCGGCCGGCATCGCGGCGGTGGACCCGGGGCGACTTCAGCGCTACCTGGACCGTCGTCCGCCGCCGACGGTGATCGAACGCGTCGAAGTCGATGGTCGCGACATTCCGTTCGATGCGCGCACCTCGCTGCCGGGCGGCAAGCGCATCGGCGTGTCGTACGTCGGCCTGAGCTACGTGATGAGCGATCGCATCCGCTATCGCACGCGGCTGATCGGACTGGACACGCATTGGGTCGAACGCGATCGCCAGCGCACCGTGGAATACATGGGCCTGCCGCCGGGCGATTACGTGTTGCAGGTCGCGGCCGCGCATCCGGGCGGGCCGTGGACGCAGGACGTGGCGAACTGGTCGTTCACGATCAAACCGCTGTGGTGGCAACGCAGCGAAGTGCGCGCGCTCGGCGCGCTGCTGCTGCTCTATGCGTTGTACACGCTGTATCGCTATATGGTGCATCGCTATCGCACGAAGAACCTGCGCCTTGCGCGACTGGTCAACGAACGCACGCGCGACCTCCAGGCGCAGGCCGAACGCCTGCTCGCGGTGGATCGCGAACGCGCGCAGCTGCTCGAACGCGTGCGCCGGCAGGCTGTCGCCTACGAACGCCAGGCGCGCGAGGACGCGCTCACCGGTCTTCCCAATCGCCGCCGCTTCGACGAGATCCTCAAGCGCGACATGGCCGTGTCGCAGCGCGCCGGCCATCCGCTCTGCCTTGCGCTGATCGACCTGGATCATTTCAAGCGCATCAACGACACGCACTCGCACGCGGTGGGCGATGCGGTGCTGCGTGAGGCGGCGATCCTGTTCGCGGCCGGCAGCCGCACGGCGGACCTGCTGGCGCGCCTGGGCGGCGAGGAGTTCTCGCTGCTGCTGCCCGACACGACGCTGGACGAGGCGATCACCATCTGCGAACGCATGCAGGCCACGTTCGAGGCGCACGCGACGTGGGCCGGCGTGGACGGCCTGCGCGTGACCTTCAGCGTCGGCATCGCCGAATGCCGCTTCGACGACACGCCCGCGCGCCTCATGGAACGCGCCGATGCGGCGATGTACCGCGCCAAAAACCAGGGCCGCAACATCATCTGCGTGGATGCGAATCCGCCTGAAGCGCGCCTGTGACATGAACCGTGCCCGCGGCGTGACAGCGCCTCGCGCGGGGGTGTGAAATAATCGACAAACACCAGGAAGCGGGGACGACCCCGCCGCTCCAACCGCACTCGGGGACGGCCCCATTCGCACTGGAGACCGTCATGCCCTGGATCCTTCTCGTTCTTGCCGGCCTGTTCGAAGTGGGTTGGGCCATCGGCTTGAAATACACCGACGGCTTCACGAAGCCCTTGCCCACCGTCGCCACCATCGCCGCGATGGCGATCAGCCTTGGATTGCTCGGCATCGCGATGAAATCGCTGCCAGTGGGCACCGCTTACGCGATCTGGGTCGGTGTCGGCGCCGTCGGCACGGTGATCCTGGGCATCGTGCTGTTCAACGAGCCGACGAACGCGCTGCGTCTTGTGAGTGTGGGCCTGATCGTCGCCGGTCTGGTCGGCCTGAAACTCGCCTCACCCTGACGCCATCACGCCCCTCTCCCTACGGGAGAGGGGTTGGGGCGAGGGGAGGCGAAGCGAGCCGCACACGCACTCGCATATCTCTGGCCGTCATTCCCGCGAAGGCGTGAATCCGGACTGGCGCAGATTCACCGCAACCCGGCGATCTTGTACTTCAACAAACTTCGGCAGTGCATCGCTATGCATGGACCGAAGTGGAGCCCGAGCTGGCTGTGTTCGAGTGGGCAAGGTGTGCGTGTTCGGCATTCTCAAGCGCGGTGGCCGCATGTACGCGCTACCGGTCGCCGATGCCAGCAACTGACTCTCCTGGCAGCCTTGAAAACAAGGGTGAAAGAAGACTCGGTGGTCTACACCGACGACTTGGTCAGCTACAACATCCTGGATGTGCCCGGGTCCAGCATCGCCGTGTGAAGCACAGCAGGACATTCGTGTCCACGCGTGGCAATCACCGCAACGGTATCGCGAACTTCTGGAACCAGTCCAAGCGGGACTACGCAAGTACAACGGTATTCCTGGCAAGCACTTCTTCCTGTTCCCGCAGGAGTGCGAGTTCCGCTTCAACCATGACAGCCCATGTCAGCCGATCGCTACGCTGAAAGCGCGTGTAGGCATATGGGGCTTATCTGAGTCAGCCCTTCTTGCCGGTTCCGGTACATGTGGCAGGCCTACCATGGCAGCGAAATCGGGTTGAAGGCGTAAGGCAATAGCTGTCGAGATGTTGACCATGATTGATTCGATCCAGAAAACCAAACCCGGACCTCGCCGTATCCTCCGGCTGTTGATGGCGTTCCTGTTCCTGCTGGCAGGCCACAGTGCCATGGCTGCGTCGTGCGGCGGCGGCGGCGGCTCCTATGTGATCTCGCTGCCGACCGCGGTCGATGTGCCCAGAGATACGCCGGTAGGCGGCGCCATCACGAATTGGGTGGAGAGTGCCAGGACGAGCGCCTGGTTCACGAATTGCCAGACGTCGGGCCCCCTGGGCAACGGCGTTGCATTCAAGCCATCGCTCAGCGCGGTCGTACCCGCGCAGACCTTCACGGACGCCGGCGTCACCTATTCGGTCTACAGTACGGGCCAGCCTGGCGTTGGCGTCGTACTTTCTGGCGAAATCCACTTGTTGTGGACCGTCGGCAGTGGGGCCCCGTGCACGAGTGACCTGTGGTACGGCTGGATAAATGTCAGCCCCACTGGCGGAACCTTCCCCGGCTGGAACAACGGGCCTCCGGCCCCCTGGTCGGGCGGTGGCTGTGCGAACGGATCCAATACCCAGAACATGAGCTGGGGCGGTGGCCTGAGGGCGCGGCTGGTGAAAACCGGCACGATCACGCCCGGTCTGGTGAACAGCCAGCAGGTGGCTCAAGCGGGCGCCTACAACAACGGCGTCATGGAAACCGCCCCGTATGTTGGTTTCACCATCCCGGCGATCACGATCGGCGTGGCCTCGTGCACCACGCCTGCCGTTACGACCGTCGACCTGGGCACGCGTTCCACGACCGACTTCGGCGGCCCGGGCACCGCGAGTCCCAACACGACCACGTTCAATATCGCCGTCACGGGTTGTCCCGCGGGTCTGGGCACCGGCATAGGCGGTGCCGGCACGGTCTATCCGGCGATTCAATACCGTCTCGAACCGCAAACGACCGTCGTCAACAGCGGGCAGGCTGTCGTTGCCCTGGACGGCGTTTCAACGGCGACAGGCGTAGGCGTGCAGATCCTCGACGGTAGCGGCGCGCCGGTTGTGCTCAATACGTTCAAAGCCTACGGCGGCTACAACTCAAGCGTGGGCGGCGATTACAACATTCCGTTCAAGGCCCGCTATTACCAGACGGGCGCTGCGATCGGAGTGGGCACGGCCAATACCTACATGACGTTCACGATGCTCTATCAGTAGTGCGGTGCGAATCGCCTGGCGGGCCATTGCGATGGCCTGCCGGGCGATCACGTCGGCGCGGTGATGCAGGCCGGCCACGACGATCCATGCATCGGCGTCACGCACGCGCTCGTGCATCTTCAGCCATCTTCCCGCTGAGATGGGAACCCGGCGGCCAGTCCCATTCCCGCATTTCACTGGCCGACACGCGCATACGCTACGCAGATATCGGCGTCTGCGATCTTCAGCTCGACTCGCGCACGATTCCCCGCCAGCGTCGCCCTGCCGGCACCTCACGCGTGACTACGCTGCCGATGAGCGAGCGTCTGCCGGACTGCGCTCCTTCGCCGCGATGCAACCGCTGCCTGTAGCTGGGCGCCAGAAACCAAGAAACCCGGCCTCATTGCGCATCGGCGAGAAAGGCACGGAACCTGCATTCCGCCGACCTGCGGCCCAAGGGCGCATCGCCCGCCTTCTGGAGACGCTTTGGGTTGAGACTTTTTCTCATACGTGAGGCCGCCTTTTAGCCCGTTTCTGTACATATGCGAGGCCTACAATGGCAAAGCAATCGCGCTGAAAGAGCACAGGCAGTCGCTGTCGAGATTTAGGTCATGATCAACTCAATCCAGAAAACCAACCCCGGACATCGCCGCATCCTCCGGCTAATGATGGCACTGCTGTTCATGCTGGTCGGCCATAGCGCCATGGCTGCGCCGTGCACCAGCGCCGGTGGCTCCTATCTGATCGGGCTGCCAACCTCGGTGGCTGTCCCGAGAGATACGCCGCAGGGTGGCGCGATCACGAACTGGGTGGAGAGCGTCAGGTCTACCGACTGGTTCACGAAGTGCAAGGCGTCGGGGAACCTCGGTGCCGGCATTGCGTTCCAGCCGTCGTTGACCCCCGTCTCACCCGCACAGACCTTCACCGACGGCAGCGGCACCTACACGGTCTACAGCACGGGCCAGGCAGGCGTCGGCATCGTCCTGTCTGGCGAAATTTTCCTGCAGTGGGACAGCGGTGGTAGCGCGTGCGTCGGGCCTGGCGGGTTCTGGACGACCAGCTGGTTGAATATCAGCCCCACCGGCGGAACCTATTCCGGCTGGGGCAACGGGCCTCCCGCTCCCTGGTCCGGCGGTGGCTGTTCGAACGGAGCCAACGGCCAGGTCATGAACTATGGCGGTGTGTTGAGGGCGCGGCTGGTGAAAACCGGCCCGATCACGCCCGGAGTGGTGAACGGCCAGACGGTGGCGGAAACGGGTGCTTACAGCAACGGCCTCATGGAAACAGGCACCCCGTACATTCCGCTCACCATCCCGGCGATCCAGATCAGCGTCACCTCGTGCACCACGCCTGCCGATACGACCGTCGACCTGGGCCGGCGTCCCACGACCGACTTCGCGGGTCCCGGCACCCCTGGCTCCAACACGACCTCGTTCAATATCAGCCTCACGGGTTGTCCCACCGGTCTGGGCACAGGCATTGGCGGCGCCGGCACGATCTATCCGGCGATTCAATACCGTCTCGAACCGCAGACGACCGTCGTCAATAGCGGACAGGCCGTTGTTGCCCTGGACAGCGCTTCAACGGCGACGGGCGTGGGTGTGCAAATCCTCGACGGCAGTGGCGCGCCGGTGGTGCTGAATACGTTCAAAACCTACAGCGGCTACGACGCCAGCCTGGGCGGCGATTACAACATTCCGTTCAAGGCCCGCTATTACCAGACCGGTGCCACGGTCGGTGAGGGCACGGCCAACACGTATGTGATGTTCACGATGCTCTACCAGTAGTGCGGTGCGAATGGCCTGGCGGGCGCTAGCGATGGCCCGCCGGGCAGACAGATCCTCAGTTCGCGCCACGAACGACGCGTGCAGGATTTCCCGCCACTGTCGCACCGGCCGGCACGTCGCGCGTGACCACGCTGCCGGCACCGACAAGCGCGTCGTCGCCGATGGTCACGCCCGGCAGGATGATCGCGCCTCCGCCGATCCACACGTTGCGACCGATGCGCACGGGCTTGCCGAACTCCCAGCCTTCGCGCCGCTGCGCCGGATCGCGCGGGTGGTCGGCGGTGTAGATCTGCACCGCCGGTCCGATCTGCGTGCCGTCGCCGATGTCCACGCGGACCACGTCGAGGATCACGCAGTCGAAGTTGAGGAACACGCCGCGCCCGAGGTGCACGTTGAAGCCGTAGTCGCAGTGGAAGGGCGGGCGGATCTCGCTGCCTGCGCCGGCTGCGCCGAGGCGTTCGACCAGCAATGAATGACGCTGCGCCGGCGTCATGCCCAGCGCCGCGTTGTAGCGCACCATCCATTCGCGCGCGTCGGCCTGCGCGGTCTGTATTTCCGCATCGTCCGCGCGGTACAGCTCGCCGGCGAGCATCGCCTGCATCGGCGTCAACGTGCCGCTCATGGCGCCACCACCGGAGGCTGCGCCGGCGGCCATGCGTTGACGATGCGGCAGAACAGCTGCGCCGTGCGCTCGGTGTCGTACACGGCCGAATGCTGCTCGTCGCTGTTCCACGACAATCCCGCCGCCTGCACCGCGCGCGCGAGCACGGTCTGCCCGTACGCGACACCGGCCAGGCTCACCGTGTCGAACACGCTGAAGGGATGGAAGGGATTGCGCTTGTGGCCGCTGCGCGCGACCGCGGCGTTGAGGAAATTCAAATCGAAATGCGCGTTGTGCCCGACCAGGATCGCGCGCTGGCAGCCGTGCTTCTTCAGTGCGGCGCGTACCGGTGCGAACACGGTCTCCAGTGCGACGCGTTCGGTCTTCGCGTCGCGGAACGGATGGTCGATGTCGATGCCGGTGACTTCCAGCGACTTGGGATCGATCTCCAGTCCCGGCGCGGGCACGACGTGGCTACTGGTGATCTCGCCGACGAACAGCAGGCCGTTCTCGTCGATGTCGATCGGCGCCACGGCGATTTCGAGCAGCGCGTGGCGATTCCAGTCGAAGCCGCCGGTTTCCACGTCCACAACCACCGGCAGGAAGCCGCGGAATCGTGAAGCAAGGCGGGCGGGCGGGGCGGGTGCGTCGGCGTTCTGCATGCCGGAAAGGTTAGCAGACGGGCAAATGCGGCCGCCGTCGCAGGAATGACGACGAGGACGTTCGCGCTCAGGCCGGCTTTGTCCCCAGCACCACGCCCACGTCCCGCATCTGCCCGAACAGCGCAAGCCCCTGTTCCACGAACCCGGCGACGTCCGCATGTCCGGCTTCCACCGCCAGCGCTTCCAGCTGCGCGCGTCCGGTCAGTTCCGGCGATTCGTCGAGCCGCTGCAGCAGGCGGAATGCCAGCGGGCTCAGCTGGGAGAACCGTACGTCGCCGTCCGTTCCGCGACGCACCAGCAGCAAGGTCGGTTCCGGCGCAGGCGCATCGGGCTGGTGGTCCGGCCCGATGCGATGCACCGGCCACGCGTATGCAAGCGGCCAGGCCAGCGGCGAGAGCACGGGAACGCCATCGAGCAGGTCGCCGGCTCGATCGCAGTCGGGCAGCTCCGCATCGCTGATCTGCAGCGCGAGTTCCACCCACTCGTAGTGCGCCAGTTCGCTGGCGAAGGGCGGAAGCGTTGGTATCTGGTTTTCGCGCGCTTCCAGGAAACGCAGGAACTCGCGTCCCAGCTCGGGAAACAGGGGCGTCTGCGCGCGATGCACGCGGAAGAAATCGCGCACGAGCGCGCGCCAGTCCTCGCCGAGCACCTGCTTCAACACCGGGAAATTCCCGGCCAGCAGGCTTTGGACGTTGTTGAACACCAGGTCGCGGTAGATCGCCACGCGCCGGTCTTCGATGCCATCCGGCGAGGGCGCGGCCTGCGGATCGCGCAGGTGGCGGGTGAGGGCCAGTTGCTGCGCGCGCAGGCGCGGCGGTGCGTCAGGCACGGGCGTGCGCCTGCGATGCGGGCGTGTGTTCGCGCATCACGCGCCGCACGGTGTCCAGCTCGACGAGCAGTTCGGCGTAGGGCGGAATATTGAAATCGCGCTCCAGCAGCGTCGGGCGCGCGCCGAAACGGCGATACGCATCGCCCAGCAGCGACCACACCGCGTCCTTCACCGGCGCGCCGTGCGTATCGACCTTGAGGTCGTCGGCTTCGTCGTAATGGCCGGCGACGTGGAAGCAGGCGATGCGGTGGGCCGGCATCGCGGCGAGGAACTCGCGCGGATCGTAGCGATGGTTGATCGCGTTGACGTAGACGTTGTTGACGTCCAGCAGCAGGTCGCAGTCGGCTTCTTCCAGCACGGCGTTGATGAAGCCGGCTTCGTCGAGCGACTGCTGGTCGCGATCGACCGGCATCGTCGCGTAGTAGGAGACGTTCTCCACCGCGATGCGGCGGCCGACGATGTCCTGCGTCTGGCGGATGCGCGCGGCGACGTGGTGCACCGCTTCCTCGGTGAACGGAAGCGGCAGCAGGTCGTAGAGCTGGCCGTCGTCGCTGCAGTAGCTCAGGTGCTCGCTGTAGAGCGCGACGTGGTGGCGGTCGAGGAAACGTCGCACGCGCGCAAGGAAGGTTTCGTCCAGCGGCGCGAAACCGCCGAGCGACAGCGACAGCCCATGGCACGACATGGTGTGGCGCGCGCTGAGTTCGTCGAGCGCTTCGCCGAGTTTTCCGCCGACGCCGATCCAGTTTTCCGGCGCGCATTCGAGGAAATCGAAATCGCGTTTCGGATCGGAAGCGGGCGCAGCGTTCCGCAGCGGGCCCAACAGGGCCCGCCGCAGTCCGAGTCCGACTGAATGTTCAGCGGGACGATTCATTGCAGATCAATGCGCGGCGCATTTATTGAAGAGTCCGCATGGATGTGCGGACTCTTGCGAGGGACTCGCAATCAAGCCATGCCGCCGCACTTGCCTTCGCCGCACTTGCCTTCCATCTTGTCGCCCTTCTTCGCCTTCAGTTCGTCGGCGGAGAGGAAGCCGTCCTTGTTCGCGTCGTGCGTGGCGAACTTGCTGGTGTCGCCGTTGTGCGCGGCGCCGAATTCGGCCTGCGACACCTTGCCGTCCTTGTCGGTGTCCATCTTGTCGAGGCCGCACTTGCCTTCGCCGGCCTTGGTGCCTTCGCCGGCGCTGACCATGTAGCCCGACGCCAGGTCGGTCATGGCGAAAGCCGAGCCCGACAGGGCGATCCCGCCGGCCAGGGCGGCGCCGGCAACGAGGACGACGGTCTTGCTGGTCTTGCTGGACATGGGTGGAACTCCTGTACGCGATGCGGGGGAACCCGCGGAGATTGGCCCGGATTCCGAGCCTGGAAACGATGACAGGCGAAAGGCTAGCGATCGGTGAAATCGGAGGCGCGTGACGCGCTGCAGCAGGCCTCGCGGCGACGGCGTTGTGCGCGGTTCACGACGCAGACGGCTGTAAGCGTTTACGGCGCGTTCGTCTGTTCGAGATCGCGACTTTGCGCAATCCGGCGCGCGGATGCATAGGCCATCAGTCGTGGTGGCGATGCCGGGATGCGGCGAGGCCGAAGCGGGCCGTGTAGCCCGGGTAAGCGAAGCGCACCGCGCCCCCGGGCAAATCAGCCCCTCTAGCGATGAACGCGCCGCAGCGCGTTGCACCGCTGACGTGTGATGTTTTTAGTCAGCCGTCACGGCTCCCCGGACGCGCTTCGCTTACCCGGGCTACCAGAGCAGGTGCGACGCGTTACGGCGCGGCCGTCGTGCTGCTGCCATCGCGCTTCTCGCGCGGCGGCAGGGCTTCCTCGCCGCGCACGAGGAACCACACATTCTCGGCGATGTTGGTGGCGTGATCGCCGATGCGCTCGATGTTCTTGGCCATGAACAGCAGGTGCGTGCACGGCGTGATGCTGCGCGCGTCTTCCATCATGTAGGTGAGCAGCTCGCGGAACAGTGCCGTGTAGGCGACGTCCAGGTCGGCGTCGCGCGCACGCACGCGCTGGGCGAGTTCGACGTTGTTGTCGCGATAGGCCACCAGCACGTCGCGCACCTGCTGCACGGCGAGCGTACCGATCGCATGCAGACCGCTCACATGCGGCAGCGGCGGCGAGAGGTTCAGCGCGAGCGAGCGCTTGGCGACGTTGGCCGCGTAATCGCCGACGCGTTCGATGTCGGAGGCGATGCGGATCGCGGCGAGGATCTCGCGCAGGTCGCGCGCCATCGGCCCGCGCAGCGCGAGTTTCATGACGTCGTGGCTGACTTCCTGTTCGAGCGCGTCGATCGCCTCGTCGTTGGCGATGATGCGTTCGGCGGCCTTGTCGTCGCGACGCTGGACCACGTCCAGCGCGGATTCCAGCTGCGCGGCGGCCATCTCGCCCATGCGCAGGGTTTCGTTGAGAAGGCGGCGCTGCTCTTCGTCGTAGCTCTTGACGATGTGGTCGTGCATCTGGGTGCTCATGTTGTTGTGTCCGTCTTGTGCCTTGGGAGGCTCTGCTGCCATCCATGGCGAAACTCTGTTGGCTTCGGATCGCCCGGCCCGGCCATCCATGGCCGGTCGTTCGGCAGGCTGCGCGGCAGTGCCGCGCAAGCAGCCTGCCTCACCCAAACCTGCCGGTGATGTAATCCTCGGTCTGCTGCTTCGTCGGATTCGAGAAGATCCCTTCCGTCGTCCCGTGTTCGATCAGGTCGCCCAGGTACATGAAGGCGGTGAAGTCCGAAACACGCGCGGCCTGCTGCATGTTGTGGGTCACGATCACGATCGTGTAGTCCTTCTTCAGCTCTTCCACCAACTGCTCGATGCGGCTGGTGGAGATCGGATCCAGCGCCGACGTCGGCTCGTCCAGCAGGAGCACGTCAGGACGCAGCGCCACGGCGCGCGCGATGCACAGGCGCTGCTGCTGGCCGCCGGACAGGCCGAGCGCGCTCTGGCCCAGCTTGTCCTTCACCTCGTCCCACAGCGCGCCCTGGCGCAGCGCGTGTTCGACGCGCACGTCCATCTCGGCCTTGGACAGCTTCTCGTGGTGGCGGATGCCGTAGGCGACGTTCTCGTAGATCGTCATCGGGAACGGCACCGGCTTCTGGAACACCATGCCGACCTTGCTGCGCAGGCGGTTCATCGGATAGCGCGAATCCAGGATGTTCTCGCCGTCCAGGATCACCTCGCCGCGCGCTTCAAGCTTCGGATACAGCGCGTAGATGCGGTTGAAGATGCGCAGCAGCGTGGACTTGCCGCAACCGGACGGCCCGATCAGCGCGGTGACGCGCTTTTCCGGCATTTCCAGGTTGATGTCCTTCAACGCGTGGAACTTGTCGTAGTAGAAGTTCAGGCCGCGCGCGGCGAGCTTCACCGGCGATGTGGCCACCGTGGCGGTCTTGCGCTCGGGCGTGGCGAGACTGATGCGTGCGTCGTTCATGGCGGTGTTCCGGGGCGAAAGGCCCGAGAGGTTCGAGAGGTCAGTCATGGCTGATCCGGTTGCGCAGCACGATGGCGCGCGCGACGAGGCTGATTAGGAGGACGAAGACGGTCAGGACCAGCGCGCCGGCCCAGGCCAGCACCTGCCACGACTCGTACGGGCTGCCGGCGAACTGGTTCATCACCACCGGGACGGAGGCCATCGGCTGCAACACATTGGTCGACCAGTACTGGTTGCCGAAGGCGGTGAACAGCAGCGGTGCGGTCTCGCCGGAAATGCGGGCCAGCGCGAGCAGCACGCCGGTCACGATGCCGGCCGACGCGCTGCGATACAGCACCTGCATGATGACCTTCCACTGCGGCACGCCCAGCGACAGCGCGGCTTCGCGCATCTGCGCCGGCACCAGGCGCAGCATCTCGTCGGTGGTGCGCACCACCACCGGCAGCACGATGAAGGCCAGCGAGATCGCACCGGCGAGCGCAGAGAAGTTGCCGCCGGTCTGCATCACCACCAGCGTGTAGACGAACAGGCCCAGCACGATCGACGGCGCCGACAGCAGGATGTCGTTGACGAAGCGCACCACCGTGCCGAACTTGCGCGCATGGCCGTATTCGGCCAGCCAGGTGCCGGCGGCGATGCCCAGCGGCGTGCCGATCAGGATGGCGATCACGCACATCACGGCGCTGCCGAAGAAGGCGTTCAACAGGCCGCCTTCCTGCATCGGCGGCGGCGTGTTCTGCGTGAACAGCGCCCAGTTGATGCCGCCGATGCCCTTGGAGATCAGCGTCCACAGGATCCAGCCCAGGAAGAACAGGCCGAACAGCGCGGCGGCGCAGGCCAGCAGCAGGGAGACGGCATTGATGATGCGGCGACGACGGTAGAGCGCGTCGGCGACCTTGAAATCGTGTGCGGTCTTAACGGACACGGTGCCCATCAGTTGCCCTCCTTGCGGGCGAGCTTGAGCAGCATGAAGCGCGCGATGGCGAGCACCACGAAGGTCACGATGAACAGCACGAAGCCCAGCAGCAGCAGCGCGGAGCGATAGGTTTCCGTCGCCTCGCCGAAGTCGTTGGCGATCAGCGCCGCGATCGTCGTGCCCGGTTCGAGCAGCGACGCGGAGAAGTTCACGCTGTTGCCGATCACGAAGGCCACCGCCATCGTTTCGCCCAGCGCACGGCCAAGGCCCAGGAAGATGCCGCCGATCACCGCCGAGCGCGTGTACGGCAGCACGATGTCCCAGCTCACTTCCCACTTCGTCGAACCCAGCGCGTAGGCCGATTCCTTCAGGCGCGTGGGCACGGTGAGGAAGACCTCGCGCATCACCGAGGAGATGAACGGGATCACCATGATCGCCAGCACGACGCCGGCGGTGAGCATGCCGATGCCCAGCGGCGGGCCCTGGAAGAGGGCGCCGATCACCGGCAGCGTGCCGATGTGGTCGTTGAGCCAAGGCGTGACGTACTCGGTCATCACCGGCACGAGCACGAACAGGCCCCACATGCCGTAGATGATCGAGGGAATGCCGGCGAGCAGTTCGATAGCCGTGCCGATCGGTCCACGCGCCCAGCGCGGCGCGACTTCGGTCAGGAAGAAGGCGATGCCGAAGCTGACCGGCACCGCGATCAGCATCGCGATGAGCGCGGTGACGACGGTGCCGTAGATCGGCACGAGCGCGCCGTAGCGGTTCTCGACCGGATTCCATTCGGTGCTGAAGAAGAAGCGCAGGCCCTCGGTGGCGAGGACGTCGCGTCCGCCCCAGAGCATCGACAGCGCCGCGCTGGCGAGCGCGACGAGCACGAAGATCACGGTGCCGGTGAGGACATAGCGGAACAGCCGGTCGTTGCGCGCGTCCTTGTGGTCGCGCGACTTGGAGACTTCAACGGCGGGGAGGGAAGTGGCGTTCATCCGGAGGGTTTCGTGTGGCCGGTTCCGTGCGTGTTTCGTCGGTCTTAGAAGCTTCGTCATGCCCGCGAAGGCGGGAACCCGTGGACGCCGTGGCCGTATCGCAGGGAGAGAGAGGGAATGCGACGCGGTGCTGCGTTCATGGCTTCTCCGCGGTTCGCGGGATGACGGTGACGCTGTTGATCGTTACTAACCCGATCACCGCTTGCGCGGGAGTTGCTTGATGCCGCTGTACTGGATCCCTGCTTTCGCAGGGATGACGCACTGGCAAAGGCGCTCGCGCGTTGCGCGAGCGCGCCAGTGCGTCACTTGAACTCAGCCGCCCAGTAAGCCTCGACCTGCTGAACCAGCGCCGGCGGCAGCGGGACGTAGTCCAGCGCCTGCGCCTGCGACTGGCCGTTCTCGAAGGCCCACTTGAAGAATTCACGCGTGTGCGCCGAGCGCTGCGCATCCTTCGGCGTCTTGTACATCAGGATGAAATTGGTCGCGGTGATCGGCCAGGCCTGGTCGCCGGTCGCATTGGTGATCACCAGGTTGAAGTCCTTCGCGCTGGCCCAGTCGGCGCCCGCGGCGGCGGCCTGGAAGGTTTCGGCGCTGGGCTGCACCCAGTTGCCGGCCGCATTCTGCAGCGATGCGAACGCCATCTTGTTCTGCAGCGCGTAGGCCAGTTCGACGTAACCGATCGAGCCCTTGATCTGCTTCACGTAGGAGGCGACGCCTTCGTTGCCCTTGCCGCCCACGCCGCCCGGCCACTGCACCGACGTGCCTTCGCCGACCTTCGACTTCCACTCCGGCGACACCTTGGAGAGGTAGTTGGTGAAGTTGAACGTGGTGCCCGAACCGTCGGAGCGGTGGACGATGTTGATCTTGGTCGAAGGCAGCGTCAGGCCCGGATTCACGGCGGCGATGGCCGGGTCGTTCCAGGTGGCGACCTTGCCGGCGAAGATGTCGGCCAGCAGCGGACCGGTGAGGCGCAGCTTGCCCGGCTCGATGCCTTCGATGTTCACCACCGGCACCACGCCGCCGATCGCGGACGGGAACTGACCCAGGCCCGCGGCGGCGAGCTCATCGGACGGCAGCGGCTTGTCGGAGGAACCGAAGTCCACCGTGCCGGCCTTGATCTGCGCGATGCCGCCACCGGAACCGATCGACTGGTAGTTCACCTTCGCGCCAGTGCTCTTGTTGTAGTCGTCGGACCACTTGGAGATCAGCGGGTAGATGAAGGTCGCGCCGGCGCCGGTGATCTGCGCGGCGACGTTGTCGGAAGCCTGCGTGGCGGCGGCGGGTGCGCCTGCATCGGCGGCGGTCGCCGGTGCGTTGTTCTCGCCGGCCGGCTTGCAGGCCGCGACGGTCAGGGCAATGGCGAAGGCGAGGGCGGCAATGCGGGCCGACGACGGGTTCATGCGCAACTCCGAGGGGAAGGATCCGGCCTGCTGGCCGGGCTGCGCCATTTGATGATCTTTTTGTTACAGCGCTATGACATGCGGCTGTCATAAATCTGAAGTGAAGTTGTGCTGCGCCCCCGGGCAACCCAGTTCCGATAACGATGAACGCGCCGCAGCGCGTTGCACCGGTAACGTCCTATGCTTTTTTCGAGCAGGCAGGGCAACCCGAGTGCGCTTCGCTTACCCGGGCTACAACGGCCCGTGCTGCCAGAAACGAAGAAGGCGGACCTCGCGGCCCGCCTTCCGTCAAACCTGAATCCGCGAACGGATCAGTAGTTCATGTTCGCCGACCAGTAGGCCTCGATCTGCTTCACCAGCGCGTCCGGCAGCGGGACGTAGTCCAGCGCCTTGGCCTGCGCGTCGCCGTTGGCGTAGACCCAGCGGAAGAATTCCTTGGCGTTCTTGGCGCCGGTGGCGTTCTTGGGCTGCTTGTACATCAGGATGAAGTTGGTGGCGGTGATCGGCCAGGAGTTCGCGCCCGGCGCGTTCGTCATCACCAGGTAGAAGTCCTTCGCGTTGCCCCACTCGGCGCTGGCGGCGGCGGCCGAGAAGCTCTCGTCCGACGGCAGCACGAAGTTGCCGGCAGCGTTCTTCAGGCGCGAATAGGCCATCTTGTTCTGCAGCGCGTAGGACAGCTCGACGTAGCCGATGCCACCGACGATCTGCTTCACGTAGGCGGCGACGCCTTCGTTGCCCTTGCCGCCGATGCCGACCGGCCACTTCACCGACGTGCCTTCACCGACCTTGGTCTTCCACTCCGGCGACACCTTGGAGAGGTAGTTGACGAAGTTGAACGTGGTGCCCGAGCCGTCCGAACGGTGCACGACGGTGATCTTGCGGTCCGGCAGCTGCACGCCGCCGTTGAGCGCGGCGATCGCCGGGTCGTTCCACTTGGTGATCTTGCCCAGGAAGATGTTGGCCAGCGTGTCGCCGTCCAGCTTCAGGGCGCCGGAAGCGATGCCCGGCACGTTGACGACCGGCACCACGCCGCCGATGACCGACGGGAACTGCGCCAGGCCGGCCTGCGCCAGGTCTTCCGGCTTCAGCGGGGCGTCGGAGGAACCGAAGTCCACCGTCGCGGCCTTGATCTGGGCGATGCCGCCGCCGGAACCGATCGACTGGTAGTTGACCTTCTTGCCGTTCGCCTTGGCGTAGTCGGCCGACCACTTCGACATCACGGGATACACGAACGACGCGCCGGCGCCGGTGACGTCGGCGGCCTGCGCACTCATGGCGACGGTGCCGGCCAGCGCGAGCGCGGCGAGGCGGAACTGGATGGACTTGAACACGATGCTCTCCTGGAGTGACGACGGGCCGTGCCCGTTCGTGGCGCATTTGATAACCGTTGGATGACAGCGCCGGGTCGGGTATGTGACAGGCGTGTTACGCGTTATCGGGAGTGGGGAATCGGGAATCGGGAATCGGGAATCCATTCGACCGCGGCGCTTTCACGATTCCCAATTCCCCGTTCCCAATTCGCGAACAAAAAAAGGGCGCGGCCACACGACCGCGCCCGGAGGTTCACAAGAGGGAGGGAGCTGGAACCGTTTAAGCGTCGATTACCAGTAGAACTGCACGCGGGCTTCGATGACGTTCGGGTTGTCGTCGACCTTGCGGTTCACCAGCTGGCCCTGTTCGGCCGGGTTCACCAGGCCGGTGGCCGGCGTGCGCGCGTAGAAGCGCGAGCTGTCGACCATCACGTAGTTCAGCATGAACTTGAAGTTCGAGCGCCAGTACCAGTTCACGCCGACGGTCCAGCTGTCCATCTGGCCACCGAGCACGCCATCGACGGCAGCCGCGGCGGTCGGGTTGGCGGCCGGGATGATCACGCCGTCGTCCAGGTCGATCGAGTCGAAGCGCGCACCCAGCTGCCACATGCCGCTGGCCGGTTCGTCCGGCAGGCCGGTGGTCGGCACGCCGCCCTTGTAGCCCCAGGTCTCGCCGGTGATGTTCCACAGGCCGCTGATGTACCAGCTGCTGCTGTCGAAGTCCTTCGACTGGCGCGGGTTGCCGTTGTCGTAGCGCTCGACGGTGGACTGCATGTATTCGCTCTGCAGCTTGAACGGACCGGTGATCCACATCGCTTCGCCGCCGATGGTGGCCTGGCGGTCGACGTTGGTCATGTTGCCGCTGTCGACCAGGCGCGTACCGGCGAGGTCGGCCTGCGGACGGGTACGGATGCGCACCGTGTCCTGGAAGCTGTCGTAGTTCACGTAGGACAGGCCCAGGTGCACGACGTTGCCCGATTCGTTGATCGGCGCGAACGTGCCGCGGATGCCCCAGCCCGGACCGTGCGGCGTCGGCGCCGGATGCTCGGTCAGCTCACGGGTGAAGAAGCTGGTGGTGACCGACCAGTTGTTGTCGCCGATGCCGTACTGCGCGCCGAGGCGGCGGGCCACACCGTAGGTGTTGGTGACCATCGCCTTGGAGATGAAATCGTTGTTCTTGGTCGAGGACAGCTCTTCCAGGCTGTTGGGCTGCTTGAACTGGCCCAGCTGGAAGAAGTGGTTCGAGTTGCCGCCGATCTTGTACTTGGCGTTGACGTCGAGCCACTTGTCGGCCTTGGCGTCGTAGCCGAGGACCCACTCGAAGTTGCCCGGGCCCTTGCCCTTGAGCACCAGCTCGGCGCGGCGCAGTTCGTTGTCGCTGTCGCGGCCGTCCAGCTGGTCGCCACTGACGTTGAGGTCGGTGAAGTCGCTGTCGAAGTAGTTGTAGTCGGCCTGGACCAGGCCTTCGAAGGAGACTTCGGAATTGCCGATCACGTCGAGCGCGATTTCGGCATGCGCGGCGGGCGCGACGAGAGCGGCGAGCAGCGCGACGGACAGGGTGCTGCGGGACAGTTTCATGGACGTAGCCCTTGGGGCGTAGTGAGAAGACGCTGCGCAGGCTAGGGTGTGAAAGTTGCGTAAATGTGACAGCGCTGACTTATTTCGCTTCGATGACGCGTGCATGACGAAGGTGCCGACGGGCGGCGAGGCGTCGTGATGGCGGTCGGAATCGACACGAGACTGTCGTAGCCCGGGTAAGCGCAGCGCACCCGGGAACCCCTCTCGCGATACGGATGCAGCAACCCGGGTGCGCTGCGCTTACCGGGGCTACGACAGCAGGATGCGGCGCCCCAAACGCGAGGGGTGGCGTCGAATATTTCAGTTCCGTGCAGCCGGACTGTCAGGTCGCGATCGCGTCCGGCTCGCCCGGCGTCTTGTCCGGGTAGCGGCAGATGTCGCGGATCGCGCAGTGCGGGCAGTCGGGCTTGCGCGCCTTGCAGACGTACCGGCCGTGCAGGATCAGCCAGTGGTGCGCGTCGTGCAGGTAGTCGGGCGGAACGACCTTCACCAGCGCGTCCTCGACCGCGCGCACCGTCTTGCCGGGCGCCAGGCCGGTACGGTTCGCGACGCGGAAGATGTGAGTGTCCACCGCCATCGTCGGCTCGCCGAAGGCGGTGTTGAGCACCACGTTCGCCGTCTTGCGGCCGACGCCCGGCAACGCTTCGAGCGCCTCGCGGTCGCGCGGCACTTCGCCGCCGTGGTGTTCGATCAGCTGCTGCGCCATCGCGACCACGTTCGCGGCTTTCGTGTTGTACAGGCCGATCGTGGAGATGTACGGCTTCAACTTCTCCACGCCGAGCTTCGCGATCTGCTGCGGCGTGTTCGCGACGGGAAACAGTTTGCGCGTGGCCTTGTTGACGCCCACATCCGTCGCCTGCGCCGACAGCGTCACCGCGACCAGCAACTCGTACGGCGTGGTGAATTCCAGTTCGGTCGTCGGCTTCGGATTGAGCGCCTTCAAGCGCGCGAACATCGTTTCGATTTCAGCAGCCGACAGGCGGCTGATGCGCCGCGCGCGTTTGGTCGCGGCCTTCTTCTTCGTTGCGGCGGGCGTCATGGCTTGTGGCGTTGCGCGGCCTTCTCGCGTGCACGCGCAAGCGCGGCGGCGGCGGCCGAGGGCAGGGCGGAAGGCA
>Ga0102593_1000906_pt1 | contig 36746 bp, 8 predicted proteins | sample AraplaCol_mMS_r2_2_FD_76862 | JGI IMG/M metagenome (GOLD analysis project Ga0102593, IMG submission 76862) | Arabidopsis root microbial communities from North Carolina, USA - plate scrape MF_Col_mMS_r2 (SPADES assembly) (version 2) | ecosystem: Host-associated > Plants > Roots > Endosphere...
ATAAATATAAAATAAATATAAAATAAATATAAAATAAATATAAAATAAATATAAAATAAATATAAAATAAATATAAAATAAATATAAAATAAATATAAAATAAATTCAGATTATCTATTATTTTGTATTTTTGTCCGGAACAACAGTTATAATATTGGTTTGAAATTATTTAATCAAACAAATATATAATTTCAAGAATGTTTTTTCCGATATTATTCTATAGACCGCCCAGCTGGGCCGGCCCATGGGTATTGCACAGGTCTAATTAGATTCAATAGTACAAATCGAATTACTATTGTTATTTATAAATCGAACTATATACTAAACAAATCTATTAAACCGACTGTAATAAAACAGTCAAACAAAAATAGAAATCGAAAAAATACGGAAAATCAAGAAAATTCTAGTTGTAATCAAAATAATATAATAACAGATATTGAAAAAAATATATTGCTGTTTACTGTAACAACTGTCAATATAGAAATATTGATCAATAAAAAATCAGTAAACTAGATAATAAACAATTAAAAAATATATTGTTTATCAAAAACAGTTCAATTGTCAGTTCAATCTGCTAATATACAGAAAATCACTTTTATCGATACTATTATTTCAGTAGGGTTTATCAGTCTAGAAAAAAGGGTTTCAATTTTATATCAATGCTGAAATTGTCAAAACCGAAATAGATCTGTATATAGAAGCTACTAAAATCTGGACAGTACAAATTGAAAAAATCAACAGAAGACAGTTTATCTTCAACGAAATCAAACCGGAAAACGGTACAATTTACAGATATAATAGAGGAAATCAATCAATTTCAGATTCCAAATATATATTGTTCTTATCAAATAGTAGTCTATATCAACTATTCTTTTTTTTCTCATATTTCCCGGAATAATACTATCGAAGAAAAAGTTTTTATTCTGAAAAAAAAATTGTTAAATATTTGTCAGTCAGAGATATATATAATCAAAATTATTTGTTCTACATCGTTTCAATGAATAAAATTAGAATTAAATATATAGTATATAATATAATATCAACAGATCGAAAAATAAAATAATAAGTACAGTTTATACAGAATTCAGTAATTCTGGAAACTGATCTAATTGCAATACAAAAATTCCGAAAAAATCTATATCAAAATACTATATACTATTTAATCAAACAGATCTATAAATTACTAATACTACTGAAGAAAAATAGAGAAAAAACCAAAACATACATTTGTTTCAAGAAATTGAAAAAAATAGATTTATCAACTGTCAAAAATTCTGTTTAAGAAACAAGACAGAAAAAATATATATAGTCAATATATATAACAATAGCAGTAATTATCCAATACGGTATTTACTGTCTGCTATTATATTAAAAAAATTAAACAAAAAATTATAGATTGTTCTAGAAAATTTCAATTTTTACTATCTATAGTAGAAAAAAAGATATTAGAACTGATGCCAAGATCGGGAAACTGTTCAGTCTAATAAAAACAGTAGAGCTAGACAGCTGATTGTCAGAAAATAACAACTATTTATCAGACAGCAGATATTCAAACAACAATTGATCTGATATTGGTTTTTTTAAAAATCTATATAAATATTTTATTATATACAATATCTATAAGAAAATATATACAGATTCCGATTATTTTCCGATCCAGATTTTTTTTTCGAAATCGAGGTTTTCGTAGCAGAAATTTTTTTGACAGTATATTTGAGAAACAATAGACAAGGAATAATTAGTAAATTTCATTAATATAAATCTATAACGCTGGAATCCAGATAGTCAAGACTAGTAGTGGGATTAACTAGTAGTAGTCTTAAACAAGCAGCAAGGGAAGTTGACCAGTCCCAAATAGGGAAATAGTAGATTGTTCTAATTCAAATAAAATAGAGAAGATGGCTCACGTCATCTAGGCCGGGGGGGAGTGACGGCCCTATTTATGTTAATTTGACGATAGTGAATAGAATAGTCACTTGATCGATTCTGGTTATGATTTGAAATCAAATAGTCAATTCTATTAGATTCTGTATCGCGATTATGATGGAACAGGGATATCATTATCGGTAATCATTTAATCGCCATAGCCGATAATTACTATAATAACAATATATCATAGTATAGCATTTTACTATAGTATAGTATAGTATAATATTTAGAATTGATCTGTTCTGGAAAATTCAGAAATAATAATTAGTTTATATAATAGATCAAAAAGGTTTAATTCGAGTTTTTTAATTAGTCTATTTCTATTCAATAATAATACAAGATAATATTTTTATTATTGTTATTGAATAAAATAAAAATATAATTTATATATTGATATCAAAATTGTATAATATATTCTATATATTGAGTTTTGAATTTAAAAAATACTCAAAGTTTAGAATTGATTTCATCTGATGGTCAAATATTGAATTATTGAAAATAATGATATTATATTTGTTAATAAACTGAATTTGTAACTTTTAATCAATTAATCAAATTGTAAATATTGTTATTGATTTCATTGGTAAAATAATTTTTGAATTACAATAAATAATAGAAATAGAAATTTTGATTATAATATTTTATCTATCAGAAAATCAAATTAAATTATTCATTTACAAAGAAATAAATACAAAATATGGTTATTTTTGATATAAAAAATTTTACATATAAAATAAACTTCAAAATCATAAAAGATTTATTATTGAATATAATAAAATATATATCTATCAATTCTATTTAATAATCAATTTGAAATTTCTAGACTAATAAAACTTTTATTTCTTGTATTTTTTTCAAAAAATATATATTATTATTCTGTTTTTGTTGTTCTGAATATGGATTTGAGAAATTTTCAATTATTGTTTTAATTTTGATAAACAAAATCAGATTTTGAATATTATCATTTCAGATATTCTAAAAATAGAAAAACTAGAATAAACAGATTGATCTGTAATTTTTTTTATCAATTGAATAGATTTATTTTTGGAAAAACTGTTATTATATATATTATAAATTCTATTGAAAATCTCGATGATAATAATAAAAAAATACTATTATTATTAGATTGGAGAATAATAATTAAAAAAATTCAACAATATTAGAAAGAGAGATTATTTTAAAAAGATTTATGGAAAAAATCAATATGAATATTGGTTTCAACAATAATAATACAGATGTTTTTTCAATAATATTGTTTTTATCCGAATCAGTAAAACAAATATGTTAATTATTAAAACAATTGTTATTTCAAATCAAGAAATTATAAAAACAAAAATCATTAACAGAAATATTTTTATTTTTTTATTGGAAATAAGATTAATATTGAAAAAAAATATAACAATTATTGAAAAAATTTGACTGATAAACATTATAATAGAAATAATAGATTAAATAAAAAGCAATAGAACCAAAAAGAATTATCGGAAAAACTGAAAAGGGAATAAAAAATTGTTTCAAATATAATACTATAATTGAATTTCAAAATAATTAACTGTATCAATAATAATGTTAATAATTAAATCTGAAAAAGTAATATTACAGCAAATATTATAATTAAAAAAAGTTATTCAATTTCTTTTATATATAGAAATAAAATATAATATCAGTAAATTGAAACAATATTTTTAGAATGGTTTAAATTTATCAATATAAATAGAACAGTTTCAATTATAAACAAGATGAATAAAAATTTTGTAACAATCCTGATAAATATATTTAATGTATTCTATAACTTTGAATTTTGGATATAATAACGGCTACCAAAATTATAATATTATATACAATAAATTTATTTTCTATATAATAAAAGAATTTATTTGTATAATTAATATTAAAAGTATTATTTGAAATAATATAAATTATCGAAATATTTATAATTGTAAAATTTATTATATAAAATCAATTTCCTCAAAAGAAAATCATATATAATATAGATATTATTGAGTTTCATAGTTAATTTTGCAATTTTCAGATTTTTTTACAGTTTTTATAAAATAAAAAAATATATATAATATATATAAATCATATTCAATATATTAAATATTTTTATTTTCTGCTTACAATATTAATGTATTTTCTTAGAAAAAATCGTATAAAGATTGTTGATAAATATTATATAAAAATTGATTTTCGGAATTATATATCAATATCAAAATATAATATTATTTATTAATAATATTATCAGTGATATTGTTATAATTGATTTTATTAATATTATTAACATTATTGTGTATAATTAAAATTAAGTATGGAATATATTTCAGATTAATAATCTGAAATTTGATAATATTATTATTCCAAAAATTCAATCGATAAAAATTTTAATATTGTAACAGATTGAAAAAAACTGTAATTAAAATATTGATTTACTTACCAATTTTTTATTCATCATTGAAACATCGAAAAGAACTATGATATATTTGTAATATAAATAATAATAATAAAACTTTTACAAAATATCAATATCGATTTAATTTTATTAAATATATTATTTATTATTGTTGAACTGTTATTTGTTTAAAAATATTTTAATCAATTGAATATCAGCAAAAAATTGATTTATTATAATAAATATATAATTTACAGAATATATAAAAAAATCCTACAGTACTGAAAGAATAAATAAAACAGCCGACTGACAGAATATTTCGGCGGATCAACTATTTCAGCCAGACAAAAACAGTAAAATAAAAAAATTTGAAACAATTGTTAGTTTGAGATTATAATCGGCGATAGAGATCGGTCAGAAAATCTCGGATACAGTTTTCTTGTTTTTACGCGACAGTATAGCGATATCACAAATCGAATAAAGACAAAAGAAATAGCAGTCAATTCGCTGCGAAATAAAGAAGCAATGTAATAAATTTTCTGCCAGAGAGAGTTGACCTATCTCAATGTACTGTCCAGGTTCAAAGTGCTTATTTATCTTCAATCCCCTTTATTCAAGCAAATCAATCTTATTATACAAGAAAAATGGACCAAACTAATTCTGAGATTTTAGAATTCTATCTGTTTTTTTTCTTTTTTTTTACAAAAAAGAATTCGATTTATTGGCGATATTATTATTTGATTTTTTCTTGATAGTTGGATTGTATATTGTATACTATCTATTTTATTCGTGGTATTATATCTTCAATTTGAGATTTAATATTTCAAATATTCAATGTATTGCTTATTGAGAGACTCTTTTTTTTTCAATTTTTGTTTTATTTTTTTTTTAAGAAAAAACTTTATTGTCTGTAAAATCAATTTAAAATTCGGATATCTATTTAAATCCAAAAAATTCGGTAAATATAGATAGATACTCAGATCTAATTGTATTCCAATACAAAATACGATTTATACAATCGATTATTTTGTCAATAATAAATAAAAAAAATATAGAAATATTATACAAGATTCATTAAAAATCAATTTGTTATTAATAGTAAAACAGTTCGAATAAAATTGACAATACTGCGTACAGTTGTATAATCAATGTACAAATATATCGATCTTGTAATCCACTTGCAATATTGATAATCTGTTTTTGAGATTTAGATATTTGTCAGTTCTCTCTATTTGATATTTCATATTTTTATGAATTTCAGATAATGTGGTGGGCAGTAATAGTAGATAGTAAAAAAGAAAATACTTTGAGCCTGGATAGTGCGTTGAGGTAGAAAGCACCAATACCCGGTAGAATATAAGACGAAAGACAGAATTCAATCATCGAATATATATATACTATTCTTTAGATTCGAAAGTCGGTAATATTAGACCTGGGCACCCGCTCATGAGCAGGATTTTTGAAAATCGGCTCATGGCATAAGCTAGCTCATGAGTGGGAAACCGCTCTAAAGGTGGGGCGAAGCTAGATCTTGGCAAAATTGTATTATTATTATACAAAAGTTTGGCAGTAATGCAGTGGTATTATAGACAGTAGTAGTAATTGAATTGAAATTATGTTGAATTAGACCAAATAAATTGAGTTCCAATTATATCTATTGCTAAATCTGTAATCTAGATTATTAGCCAGTGCTGTTAGCCATGCTATTAACAAAAGAAAAATTAAAAAAAATAATACAAACAGTTGTATATGTATTTGATAGTAAAATAGAAATAGTGGTTTTGGTAATTTGCTATAGTTAACATTTTAATTACAGTACAATCAAAATTACTGGCATTAAATATTACAAAATGGTATTTACTTTTGAGCGGATTGAGCATGCTCATGAGCACCCACACTAAATCCGCTCATGAGCCGCTCATTGCCCAGGTCTAGGTAATATTGATAATATTATCTCTATTTGGAAAAGTAGTATTATAGTAATTGTTATAGACTGAAAAAAACTATGTAGTCTACTATATCATTATAGAATAAATTTTTGATGTGTTAGAACTGTATCTATAAAACTGTATTAATCTTTGATATAAATAGAATGATTGTAGAGATAGACGAAATGGAAAGAAATTAATAACTATAATTCAAATTATATGATTAGAATTCTAGTAATTAAAGTACTATTGAAAATAATATAAAGTATTATTATATTTATCGTTATATAAATACCTATATAGAATAGAGTTTTCAGAATTGTTTTTATATATAGTATAAATATTGTTAAATTTTATAACGAAGTTTGTAATCTATAGACTTTCGTTTGAATTGAAATTTAGAAAATAACTAATCAATAAAAAATTAATATTTTGTATTATGAATTTTTAATACAGTTAAATCTTTTTTCCGGAAAAAATTGATATATACTATAATAAAACTATATAGATTATTTTTGAAATCAAATATCGGTATCTAAACTATAATGCTATCTGTTACTAATGATATTATCAATATTCTCAATAACGTAGATGGAATACGAGCTGGCCGGATAAACAAGCTGGCCATCCGTCTAGAACGCGACTGAGTCTTTACCACCCACCAATTTCAATACATTGTTATACCACCAATTAGACACCAATCGATTCAAAAGATCCTGAACAGGAAAACTTTATTCTATTTGTTCTACTGGATTTTCGTAAAACTGGGAGAATATTTGATATTCCGTGGAATATATTTCAAATCCGAATAAATGATATTATCAATTGTATCGATATATATATATATATATATATATATATAATAACTATAAATTGATGGAAATGGAAAAGAGTTTACTAGAAAATTGAATATTTGATACAGAGAAACAAAAAATTGTTTCCAAATACAATATAATAACAGATATAGTCAATATTCTGTTCCGACAGTATAGTACAGTGGCGGAACTAGTTTGAAACTAGCAAATTTACCGCCTTTGACTACCGCCCACCCAATTAGGTACACCGTCTATACCGCCAATCTCCGTATCCGTATTCCGTATAATGTAAAGTATAGTATAGTATACTATTCAAATTATTTTGCTATTTAACAACAAATTTACTATTAAATATGTTTCCAATTCGTCAGACTACTATTGAATAACAATATAATACATCTATATATAATTCTAATATTATACAGTATTCTCGGTGTATATAATTACTACTATATGTATATATTAGAATTGTTGAAATGAAAACAGTTGGCTGATTTTACACTGAAATTTATGAACAATATTTTTATATTTCAATTGGTACAATAAAAACAACAATTGTATATTTGTCTAAACGAAATTCAATTCAGGAAACTTTTATTCGATCTGGCCAGTCCAGAAAATGAATAAACAAAATTGTTTCAAGTTATTTCAAACCATTGAAGAAAATCCGTGTATAATCTATATTTTTTTAGTATTTTGTTGATTTCAAATACAATCGAAAAACTATTCAAAAAATTTTTCAAAAAAAAGAAATAGTTATTTAAACAACCAGAATTCAAACCAGAAAATATCCAGAAACAGTTTCAATAGATTCAATATATTGTTTACTATATTTCTGAATAATGGAAAACATATTTTTTGATCTGACGAAACAACTGTTGAATATAGAAGAAATAGTAAATATAAATAGATATCTACTAGACCAAAATATCAGATTGTATATCGAAATATCCAGAAATATTCAATATATAAAAATATCAAACAGATGTTTTGCTGTTTTTTCGGGTTCTGGAAAACAAACTGGATTTTTTTCTCTTTTCGACAAACCAGATATATTCCGAGAAAAAATCGATTGATTTGTTATTCTTGAATTCTATCAATATATATTTCCAATCTTGATAAACAGAGTTGATGGTACTATTTTTCAACAAAATAATATCTCTGTATATACTGTCTATTATTTGTGACTGGCTGACCGAACAAATTTTGAAATTATAAAATAATTTTATTTGTTTGATCTCAATCCAATCGAAAATGTATGGATCTTGTTAAAACCCAAAATCTATAAATTGCATTCTGAACTTTATAGAATACCAGATGATAAAGAACTTTTAGAATTTCTTATTGAAACAGTACAAAAAGTTTGATCTTTGATTGATACAGATATATCAAAAAATCTAGCTGTTACTATACTTTACTGTGTACAACAGATTATTGATAATAATGGATAGTATACTAGTTATTAACAATAATCTATTCAAATTGATTATCTTTGTATCAGTTTCATAAGGTTAGGATCGGCAGAAAAAACCGGCAGAGAAAAGGGGTAGTTTCAAACTAAAATTCTGGCACTGTAATAATAAAATTGTTACTGTCGGTCAGAAATGGATTTGTAGTTATTAAGCAAAAATCTATTTTTCGGATATATGTTTTATATCAATATAATTGTCAGTATATTTTATAGAAAAATAACAAATTGATTCAGAAATTGTTTGATAATATTTATAATTTCAATAAAACTAGATTTGTTATAGATATTGTAAATACTGTATATATTGTTATCAATATAAATCGAATTGAAAAAAAATATTCAATCTGATAAACAAAAATAAATAACAGTAGTTAAAAATTTCAATTTTCAAAAATCTATATTATCAATTGTTATTTTCAGAAACAAAATTTTCAACCAAATATATTATATTATTATATCAGAATTGTAATAATTCAGAAAGTCTTTAAATAAATAGACAAATAATAATATTGGACTGAAATAATTTCAAAAAAAGTTTATTCTGTAGATCCAAAATATCAAATATAATCTGACAATTGTTTCTATATCTGTATTTCCAAAGTTGGATCATAGAACTGTTCAATGATTAATCTTTTATTAAAAACAGTTATAACAATTAATTAACAGTAAATTTCGAAATTGTTGCTAAACAAAATTATATTGTTTTTATAATAATATTATTTTATCTATTATATTTATTACAATTTTTTGATATCAATATATTTTCGATTATTAGATATATATACAGATAAATTATACAGAAGAAAATATATTAGATTATATACTATTAATAAAATAGATTTTCTCGAAATCTATTCTCAAATCTGTACATTAATATTCAACAAAACTACTACTGTTGTCAATAGTTTTGCAACTACTGATTTGATATTCTTCAATTTGCAATAAATTCTTGATAAATTCGGTATCAGATGATATTTATTTTCAATATTATTATTTTTTGTTCTATTGTATAGCAGTTTCAAATCTCTATTAGATTCCGAAATATTTATTATCAAATATTTTCGATTGAACAATTATTGTATAAACAATTTCAATCATTTTTCAATTCAATGGAGCAGAAAATAATTCAACTGCAAAAAAAGACCGAATATACGATATATAATATTGTATTATTAAAAAACAAATCAAACAATTGCAAAACAAATTGAATTTCCGAAAATACAAACATACTATATCTAATATTCGAATATATAATCGATCTGGAATAAATACTGAATTGGTGGAAAGATATCTGCAAACCGAGATAGTGACCGATAAAGATAGTAGTGGTAGTAAAAATAGATTGCCGACCGCTGATACCGAACAGATTCAATATCCACACCAGAAATATGGAAACTGTCAAAACGTAGAATATAAACGTAACAGATACCCCGATTTTAATAATAATAATGAGAATTAAAGGTGTTTTGGTGGCGTTATACGTTGATTTATATCTAAATTCTAAGGCGGGTGGCCAGCTTGTTTATCCGGCCAGTTCGTATTCCATCTATGATGTTATTGCTAGTAATAGTAATAGTATACACAATTCAAATTGGATACATTATATTTCCCAGACTAATAACCTATGATTTTATGTCTCTAGAGAAATATCTAATCATGAAAAATTCTAGGGTTATCGAAAATAAAAAAACACAATAGAAATATTGATCTAGTTAATAATTCTGTATTTGCTACCGAAATTTCGAAATTCTATTACTATAGCATTATTTATAGAATAGATAGTGATAGTAAAATTTTTATATAAAACTAATATTAGTTTATTACTAATAAATATATTATTCGATACTATTGGATTACTCTTTGTTTGGATCTTTTGAATTAATCAAAGTTCACAACAACTAAATTATTAATACAAATATCTAATTTACAATACTATAGATAAAGATTTTCAAAGAAAATATAGAAAATTAACTAGGTTGTAAGAATAACAATAGAAAAGAATTACTATATAATGATTTGGATTTTTGGAATTATTTTGATATAGTAATTATTCGACTAGGATATTAGAATCCAGATCTTTTGAGATTTAATCAATAATTTATTATTTTCTATATTTAATATAAATCTGATTACGATATGAAGAAAAATAAAACAATTGACTAGCGGAATAGTTTGGTAAGACATTTATTTCAACTAGAAAAAAGTAATAGTATAAAGATTTTTCAATACACTTGTAATATTGAAATTAAAATAGATATAGAATACCGGCCAAAAATCTCAAATATATAGTTTCTTTTGTTCTTTTGGCAATAGTATAGCAGTATTACAGATTGGTTACAAGATAATAAACGAAATCGTAGATTTTCCAAAATATATATGTTGTGAAAAGAAATTGATGTTTATTAATGATATCAATATCTATCAAAATTCCAAAAACAATCTATATAGCTATTTTATACCAATTTGAATTCTCCTATTTACTAAAAACAGAATTCTATATACTTCTCGATGAACTATTTTTCTTCAATACTTTTTGGATATGATAATATTTCTAATACTGATTTCGAATATAATTCTATTATATTAACTATTCTATCTTTTTACTATATTATTTAATATTTATTTGTAACATAAGTGCTATTTTTGCTATTTCTATAATTCTATTTCTATACTAGATAAGATCTGTAAAAATAATATTATTTGTTTTAAACCGTTCGATAAAAAATGTAATTTATCACTATATATATCTATATTAGAAGTTATATTTTACGATCATTTTTTCTATTTATCTTTTTGAGAAAGTAGATAAGATCTGGAGAAAAAACTGATATATAGGAACGATTTTTATATTAGATATTACAGATATTTCAATAATAATAATCCATATCAGAGTTTATTCTAATTTATATACATATATAATTTCTGGACCTATTATCAATCCGATTAATAGTTTCTTGACTAATCGATATACTAAATATTTATTATTCAAAACAATCAGATTGATAAATATAAATGGATAATTATAGATATTTTCTAGGAAAATTATTTTTATCCATCTTTTATGTTCTATAATATTGATTCAACAGTATTTACAAAATGGAAATTATTATTTCGAATAATTCTGGATCCTACAGTATCTATATAACGGTAATCAATTACATTAACAATATAGTATAACTCTGGTATAGAATAATTTTTGATTTACATAAATTATTTTCAATTATATTATTTTTAAAATATTTGTAATAACCGAACTATTCCATATATTTTTTTGACTTATAGTGAATCAATATAGATTACTATATATATAGGAAAGAATTTGTAAACAGAGTCTAGCTTCTGGAAAAATCTGAAATTTTTTCTATCTTTTTTTCTATATGTAACTTCTAAATATGATCAATTTATCCATAACATATCTCTATATCTATATGTATATGAACAAAATATTAGTACTATTTTACTATTATTACTGACAATAAAATAGGCTATTCAAACGTCTATTATATCATATAAGTTTTCTGATCGAAAATTGCTATAGATAATTGTTAGATATATTGACTGACTGTATTCTAAAAATATTGAATTCCAGATCTATAGAATTTTCAATTATCTCGATATATTTGACAGCAAATATACCGACAAAATAACTAAACAGATAATCGAAAATATCGACATTTTATCCAAAATCTGACAATTGTCTGCTGTATATATCTATATAAACTAGTAATTGCAAAATAGAAAGAATACTGAATCAATATTTTTCAAGACATCTATATCTAAACTATTTGTAAAATCAATTAATTATATTTTTGTATCATATATTTCCTTGCGATGTATTGATAATAGTATATTGATATAAATATAATCTGATAAGATTGTTCTAACAATTTTCTGTATATATATATAATATAAATTAGAATTTTGTTTATAGTATATAACAAAAGTCAAAATGTAAAATATATATTCCTGTTCCGTTTTCGATATATTTTCGATTGTTTCTGTATATTAGATTCAATTCCAAATCAATATGATTGCGATAGTTTTTGTTGCGATATTTGCTGTAGGAAAAAACTTATTCGATCGATTTACTGTAATTTCTTTTCGAGAAACAGAAAATTTCGAAGAATTTTGAAATGGAAAATATAAATATATATTGATCAGGATCGGTTCTGCTGTTAAATGTAAGCAAAAACAATAAATCGATAGATAAAAATATTATTGTAATTGTATATAGAGAAAACTGCCAGATTATCTGATATATAAATAATAGATATTGGGAATAGTGAAATTTGATATAGAAAAAGAATACTGGATTAAATAATTTTTTTGGTACATATATAATACACTAAATTTCTAAACCGGTTTTCGGTTTTGGTGTCAACCCGAAAATTAGTTCTGGCAAATAGGAATATAATTTCATTATTATTATTATTGTTATTATACTACTATATGTCGATATATTGAGAAAATATATTGTTGGATGTATATCTATTTTACGGGAAAATCTATTCAGAGATATAACAAATCGTATTCCATACCCACGATATTGATATATAAAACAGAGAATTCCGTATTTTTCTAATCTTATTTTCCGGCTATAATATATATAAATTTATATTTATTGTAAACTAGAATTTAGATAACTATTTTGAAAATTTTGTAATATGTTCTATAGTAAATTTTTTCTACTACTTGGATTGCTCTATATTATTTATTACAGCTATAGTATACGTATTAATCTATATAAACAGTTGTAGTTCCAAAACAAGAATAGGTATAACTATATTTATCAATCTAGAAATTATCTATAAACAACTAAAAATAGTAAAAGATTATTCTATTTATATTATCAAAGTATATAATGTATATTTGCTTTTAGATATATATCTCCATATTCATAAACAGTATTTTTTTTATCTTGTTAAGGTAGAATATTAACACTATTTTACTATCTTCATCAAGAATTAGACAATTATTTAGATATATACCATACTATACGGATCTCTCGACCAAAATATACTATAGATAATTATTAATTATATTGAGCATGTATATTTTATAGATATTAAATATTGAATCGGTTGTATTTCTACGTTGATATATTTAACAATGAATATATTTTATTTAAAGAATGTGTTAAACAGATTTTTATATTATATATTCATTTACAATATACTAGCAATAGTATACTAATATAGAAACAATAACTTATTTCTCTATATTTTTTATACTAGTATAAGTACTCAATAAAAATTCTGATAAGAATTCGGTTTGTAATTGCAACAAGAATATACAAATTATTCTATTTTATTATATATAGTATAAAATTTTTTTGAAACTATTATTAAATTAATTTGATTATTGATCTATCTATTCTTCGAAATTTCGAGCGCTAGTTTTTTGATAGTATATCGAATCATATATTATCAAAAAAAAAACTTTTTTTTCGGAACAATAATAGATAGAAAAATTTTCTGATCGATTGATATATTCAATAGCTGTTATCTATTTTTTATTACCAGATATTGAAAGTTTTTGTTAGTTTTTTTTGTATTCAGAAAATATAACAATATCGAATCTGCTGATTGTATTCATTGCAAATTCCGTTTTATCAAAATTCAAAATATTATTATCTCTAATACTATATTCGATAATAGTATATTGAACTGCATCAAATCACTGCTGAATTGTTTTCGGATTTTTGTATCCAGTATATTTGTAATTATAACAATTTAATATATACAGTTTTATTGTTGATATATATACCATAAAATTGTCGATCCAGTTTATATCAACTGTTTGCGAAACAGTATTTTCCCGATCTGCAAATACTATATTGACTATCTTATATACAAGATGTTTTCTAGAAACAAATCCACACAAGTCCATTGAGATTATTTATTTGACTGGCTAATTCTTTTCCAATTGAATCAATTTCGAATGGTTTGTTTATAGAATAGTGTATTGAAATATTCCGGCTAGACAATATATAAAAACAAAACGGTTAGTATCAAAAACCAAGAAAGTGGCACAAGTATTCTTAAAATCACCATTTTATAGACTTGTATAGCAAAGAGAATACGACTCTCTTGATACTGAAGACCTAGACTGCGTTGAGAATGAATTGGTGATATAGTTTGGGTGGTGAAAAGGATATGTAGTAAAATTTGTGAAATTTGAGTGGGGACGGAGCTCTGGCTTGTGTGTTCTCAGGTATAAATCACGCTATCGAATAGTATATTTAATAATAGTGAATTGATATAGAAATGTTAACAAGTTGTAATCACTATCCTTTCTATAGAAAACTTTGTAATAAATTGTTTCTAATATTTATAGTGAATAGAAAATTATCAAACAGACTAATAGTTCTATTATAGTTCTCTCTATTTTTAACAATATTTAGATTTCTGGTAACTAGATTTTTGACAACATTGTATTTCAGAGTCTTGATCTGGAAAATACTACATATCATCAAATTCTGTATAATACTATTAGGATTATTGATAAAAGTAATAATATTACAATTAATACCTAGTTTTGAAATGACTATTCTATTTCAAAAATCAATTTATATAGTTTTCGTTAACAGTATCTGTACAATTCTTTTTCCAGAAAAACGAATCGATTATTCTATCTTCTACAGACCAATATTGGATACAGTTTCAATAATAGTTATACAGCCGCATTGGGGACAGTCGGCCGGACTATGATATATATTATCTGTCTGTTAATAAATCGATATTCGGAATTAAACAGATTTGTAAATAGTCTATCCAAATAATTGGTTGTTGTATTTGCTCGTAAATATGTTAATACTGAAAGGAATCGACTAATGGATTGTATATTTACATATTGTATATATAGAATCCAAAAATTGCTTAGAATACTGGATATCTGTTCTATTGATAATAAACTAATAAAATCTTTTTAATCAGATCTAGAGATTTGTTTTATCAAAAGTCTAATAACAAATTTAGATCTGTAAAAAATATTTATATCTATTGAATATCTTCCGAATAGATTTTGATATTGAAATTTGTTTTCGAATAATAGATATTCTAGGTAGAAAATAACAATACTTCGAATATTATTTGATTGAATTATTTAATGATGTTTAATTGGTATAGTATTCGAAATATAGGATAATAGATTATCAAATATTTGAAGAGAATATATTGTATATATAGAGCAAATATAAAATATAATAAAATAATAGCAATGATTGTGTATGATCAATGATCTGGAATCTTTTTGGATAGAAAATTGCTAACATTTTTATTGACAAACTGGATCAAAATAGATTATTTGAATATTTTTTTGGAAGAGTTCTATTGTTAAAATATAATTGTATTTTGTATTATCAATATTAATATATTCAAAGATTAAGAATTAATTTTGGTCGAAAAATTAAGTTCGAATTAAATATTTATTGATTAGAATAATACTTTGAATACAATTCTGGAGCAGAAAATAATCTATCTTATTGAAAGTATAAATATATTTTGAAAAAAATATATTTCAATAAAAGTTCCTAACATATATACTATACTTTAAAATTTTCAATATTGTTGAAATAAAATTTATACTGGATTGTAAATTTCCGTTGAATCATTCTGGATTATAGAATTGATAATTATAGACAAAGTTGTATATCCAATTTTTGTTCAGCAATATTGCAATAGAACTTTTGCAATATAGTAAAATATTTGTATTTATACTTATTATATCGATAATAGACAAAATACATGGAATATTAAACTATGTGATTCAGTTTATCAGTAGAATTTTTGATCCGTCGTTTAAAAATTTGTCGACCGTATCTACAATACAGGAAGAAATTGTTTTTTTTTTTGAAATTGTTATAAAAATATATCAATACTATATACTGAATCTGCAAAATTAGATACTTTGTATATTTAGCTGGTGAATAGTTCTTCTGGATTCAGATTTTGTTTCTTTGATGTTGAGATAGTATTGTAGTGGATTTGGTATACTAATTCGTATATATAGAAAGATATATATGATATACGAAATCAATTGATCTCCCGCTGATTTACATATAGTATATGAATCAGTTTCAGATATTAAATATTGATAAACGGTCTATTGTAGCTATGAGAACAATAATATAATTTTTCGATAAAAAAATAGAAATCTTATATATATACATATATATAATCCATAATTATTGTTGTGTCCGAAAATACAATCTTCGATTAATATACTATAGAATTATAGAATATTTCTTTTACTATTTCAGAAAATATTTTCACTAATTTACTAAATAAAGATATCAATGATCTGATTGATGGAATGAAAAGTTATATAGATTTGATTAGATAATAAAATATAGTCTAATTGTATCTGGTATTCAAATACTTGATTGTTAAATAAATTCGATTATCGATTTTATCTAGATACTTTTTTGGCTGAGAATCGAGTTATATAATAAACTATATGATTCCATTTTCAATATATACGTTAGACTTCTACTTCCACTAAATTTGGCTCTGTTATAGTAAATATTACTTTGTACTATCTTTAAATAAAAAGAATTTGACGAGAAAAACTGGATTCAAATTTTTTCGATTCGCGATATGAACTCGTGATTTCTGGGTTCTCTAGATCTGGCTATTCCGGAATAAATTGATATTATTATTGCTATTTACATCCAATATTTTTAGAATATAGCTGAAAATATATTTCCAGAATAAATTTTATTATTTCAAAATCTATATATATCTATATCTATTCTGTTGAAACATAGAACTCAGCTGTTTTGGTGATATATCAATAATATTTATATAATAAAAAAAGAAAATATTTCTATATACTATTATCTAGAACTAGGCAATTTCTTGAACAATCGATATATGATAATTACGTTCTTTTGTCGTCCCATATTCTTTCGGATATTACTATTTCCAATTTCAACATACAATCCAAGTTCAACACAACAATTTTGTTTTGATTGTTTTTCTTCCCAGTTATTCCAGTCTCTTCTAGAAAAGGTTAATCAATATTATTTATTTATATTTGTTGTATTATTGTTTCATTTTTTTGTTCTCTGTTTCTATTGTCTGTATATTGTCGGCTTCTTTTCAAACTATTCTATATTTAATTTATTTTTGTATATAATGAATATTAAATATATCAATGCTTCTTAATTGATATTCCATTGTAGATTTCTCTTATTTAGCTTGAAAATCAAATTAAATCGTAAATTTAATTTGAAATACAAAGATTGATACTGTAATAGCAGTTTTTCGGTATACAATAGATAGTTGAATCCGATTATATTCTGTTTCCAAATCCGATTTATAGTCAACAATAATATTAACAATAAATAACATATATAAAATTAATATTCTGAATCTGAATCTGCTAAGTATATTTAATTATTTTCGAATTACTCTCTTATTGATAGCAATACAATTTGAACAAGATCGAAATTTATATCCAAATCTATAACCAACATACAAATATATCGAAATTTATACCAATTTTACGAAATTAAAACTTTCTTTGCAATTCAGCAGTATTTCAGTTCTTGCTTATTTGATATATTATATTTATCTATAATTCAAATACTGACGTAGATTATAAGCCCTGGATAGTAGAAAATTTATTGTATTCAAATTGGATTGTACATTGAAGTTTGGAGCATTAGCACCGAAAAAATATAGAACTACAAAAAGATATGATTTTTGTTATACAAATAAACCAGATTGGTAAAAATAAACCGGTGGATATAGATATTCTCCAATAACTCTGTTTTTCGTCTATGCTTTATCTCTTCCACAATACCGATCTAATTTACAAAAAAGATCCTCTTATCCGCACAGCCCCGGTCCCAACAGTATCCGTATTATAATAATATTAGACCATATCGAGAATATAGCAATTCTGGTGTAGTTAGAAATTCGATCTGAATAGACCTTTTTCTATTGAACTGTTTTTACAGTATTTCTAATACTTGGACTAGCCGGTATTTTTTTCTAATTTGTATTGGTTAATACAGATACTAAATATATAGCAGAAAAAGATTTTAATCGGTTCCAGTCTCTGGAAAAATCAGAAAAAGAACTCTGAATATTTTTTGATTTTAAATATTGTTTGTAAATTTGGTCTGTATATTGATATAGTAGTTTAGTCTAATTTTTATCAGAAATCTACATATAATAATAGATAGATATTTGACTAGAAAATTCTATATCAATTGTTACCTGCAAAAAAATGTTGATTGATATATTATTATATTCTATAGAAAAGGTAATATAAGAGATTACTATACTATATTTCGGACGAATATAAATAGCAGTAACTTTTCAGTTAATTACAGAATACTGGACATATATTCCGGCTCAATAATCTGGTCTCATTGTAATTCTTCCCGCCAAAATTTAGTATATTCAATATACTGAATATCGAGTTTTCTGTACAAGAATTTAATTCTTTGAATTTTCATATTATAATAATTCATATTTAATTTTCCTCGTATTAAAATTTTCTCTATCTATTCTATTGAAAAAAGAATTACAGTTCAAAGATTTTGGAATTTCTGAATATAGATGTCTAGCAAATGGAACTACACAAAAACAAAGATCAACTTATATCTGTTCTCGAAAAAAAAGAATCATTGGTTCATACAGATATTTAAAAAATTATATACGAAAACTAGGTTCTAATAATTGTATATACAATAAGAATTGTTGAAAAATTAGTTTCCTACTTTTGGATATTCTTTACAGATACAAAAAATTAAAATATTACTGTATCTAGATATACAGTTTAGATGTATCTTTTGAATTTGGCATCAATTATCAAATAGAGTCTATGTTTATATATATTTGGTATATATCTCCTCTGACTATATAATTTTTTTTCTCTTCTCTGTATTTTGTACTAGCTATTCTAGACTTTAGTTCATTGTACCGTAATGTGTAGTGTAACTGATATATCCATATATTCCAATAATTTGAACGCAAAACTCGGCTGGTCGGTTATATTATGATTTATGATTAATATATATACAAAGAAAGAAAAGATCATGTAGCCAGTAAAAGTAGTTGCAATAATTAGAAAAATCAAAATATAATTTGAAGTTCTAGTATTCGATAATTAGAATAGAACCGGATTCTTGAACCGGGATATAATATATTATCCATGTATTGTAAAGAGAAATAATTGAAAACAGTATACTATTGTTTTCTGTTTCATATATCATCAGATTTTTCATTGGATTGTAGATATTTTTCGAATTATGCTTTGAAACGTTCTATAAGTATCACTTACTACCTTTCCAATCTGTCAATACTGCTATATATCAATTTATAAATATCTTTTTGGACTTTTGCCTATTTTTCTTTAAAAATCTGATATATCAGACTGAATCCAATATCGATATATGTATATCTGATATAAATTTCTAATTTTACTAATAGTATTTTGTTTTGTTACAGTATCTAGAACAAACCAGAAATAGGCTCTGGAAAAATATATATAAAATTTCATCATATTATTATTACAGTTTGTAGATTGATATCTACAATAAACTAGAATTTCAAATTCTATATCTCAAATATATTAATTTTTTGCAATATTTCTATAATGGATTTTTCAATCATTTATATTGTTCTAGATACAATTCAGATAGTACTCAACTATAGTCAGTCGATTTATAACTGTTATAACAGTACAGCTATAATAATTTAAACCGATAACTATAGTACCAAATTCAGAACAGACAATATCAAATCAGACCAGAAACTACTAATAAAAAAACTAGAATAACAATATATTCCTTTAACTATACTACTAGACTATAGAATATTTATTTTATTTTCAGATATATATATCTATATAAAACAATCTTATTGTTATAAAGCAAAAATAGAATATTAGTATTATTTTACTATATTTACTAGTGATTTTTTTGTTGTATATACAATAAAGATATACAGAATGTATAATATATATATGTCTGATCTGTTCCCGATATATTTTTGATTGTTAGTATATATTGAATTCTATTCAGAACCAAAATCTTGAAACTAAATATTTCTATATTTCAATTTATATCAAATATAATTCTATTAAACCAATACTAATCTTTCTGTTGTCTATTTATTTTCTGCAGAAAATAGTATAGTACAGTATAGTAATTTTGTATTTCCGGATTACAGTTTTCACTGAATCTATTATTTGTATAGATATCTATATTGTAAATCAATATAATCGATATGGTTTTTGTTTCGGTATTTGTTTTAGAATCTATCTCGGAAATTTACTGAGAGGTCAGTTTACTATAGAAAAATAATAAATTTCTATCTGCCAATTTACTGTTTTTACTGACAATAAAAATAGATCTGGTTTCGATCAATAAACATTTATATTCTAGATTACGAAAATTTTCAAGATTTTCTGTACTACCAAAAAAATGCTTTCGCCAATAAATCGATCGATAAATATATTTCGAAATAGATCCTCATACAAACATCAACATATAGATTATATAGATTGTATTGATGATATACAATAAAATATCCACACAAAAAATTATACTTTTTTGATTCAAAATCAAATTGTAATTATTTAATTCCAAAAATTATTATTTTCTAATAGAATCAAAAATATAAAAACAATCGGAACTAATCAAAACAAAATATGTTCTATATTTTATATATTCTTTTAGAAATAATAAATCGAATTTTTATCGAAATTTCCAATTTTTATTTTTTCTATTGAAAAAAATAGATAGATAAATTGTTGACAGAATCTTGTTAAATCATATTTGTATTAACATACTATTGTCGATAAATTACAAATAAATATATAATACAAAAATCTATTTGATAAAATCTACAGATAGGATATATATATAAATATCAAAAATGTAAATATAATTATTGATTTTCTATTATTGTTGCTTTTATGTTTCAATTGCTAATATTTATAATATAGAATAAAAAATTATTAAAATACTCTCCAAAAATTCAAATGTCGTTGATAATATATTCGATTATTTTATCAATATATCTATTGTCAGATATAGAAATATTCGGAAATTTAATAATTCCGGTGTTCAATTTTCTTAGAATACACATAATCAGTATTTACAATTATTTATAAGACTTCTGCATTGGAAAATACGTATAACACAATATATATCTAATCAACCATGATATTGTCTATAGAAATAATAAAATAATATCCATGAGTTGTAACTACTCAAAAACAATCTTTTTTCTGCATATAAATTTATAAAATTTTCATTATTCGATCATAAAACAGAATAATCTGTTATTGTTTCTGATTATTTATTGAAATTTTATAGACTGATAAATACAAAAATATCTATTCCGATTTCAAACTACTAATTTCATTATAAATTACTATTTTTTGTATTATAATAATCACCATAAATCAATTGACTATATTTATGTATCATATCATTTTATTCGAAATACTATAAACAATAGAAAAAAAGATCCTCGAAGTATTACCCAAAGTTCAATCAATTTTAGATATATTACTTGACATTATAATTTATAATAATACAGTTTTCTAAATATTACAACAGAAAAATAATTTCAATAAAGCGGAATTTTCTGTCAAAAATATATTCGATATCGGTTTCGATTTAATAATAAACTTTCGAAACAGACTTTCCCAAAAAATAAATATGCATTTTCAACAAGTTTATATATAGCAATACTGACAGATTGAACAAACAGCTATGTTTTTAGAACAGTCCAGAAAACAGTTCGAAAAATAATGACAATTTGGTAAAGAATCTGATACTGTAATGAATAGGAAACAGTACTGTATCTATTTTCAACAGTTTTTCGGTATATTGTATGGGTAATATATTATATCGAATATTCTGTAGTTTGCTGAAAAGTAATACTGTCATCTATATCCGCCGGAGACAAAGTATAGTAGTTTTCCATATGATATCTTCTGAAAAATATGATAAATTAATCAACAGAATACTTTTTTTGCGAGAATAATCGATGTGGAATTCTCCAGTCAGATATTTATCAGATATCAAAAATAGAATACTTAATATAATAGTAATATATTTGAGAACAATATCAGAAATATTATCTGATACAAAAATATCAATAATTTTTTTGTTTACTGAATAGTATATAGAATTTTCATTTTGGTAAATTGAAAAATTGAGATTGGTATAGTATAAATATATAGATAGTTCGCAAATATTTCGTGAATATTGATTTTGCTAAAATTGATATTGAAGATAAAAACAAAATAATTTTTACAGAAAATAGATTTTTGGATAGAATAGTATATATAGTTATTGCTGTATAGAATCAATATAGGAAAATACATTATTCTCATTTGTAAATCATTAGTAAATCATTACAAATTCTTAGATAAAAAAAATTTGATATATTTCATATTACAAATATTGCTAATATTTTGTATTAATATAGTATAATTGATACCATAATATAGAGAAATAATTTTATTTATATATATATATAGATAGATAGATAGATAGATATTAATTTATCAATAAATCAAATATATATAGATTTTGAATAGAAACTGATTGATAATATCAATAGTAGTATCAATTTATTCCATAATATTTAAATCCAAAAAAATCCAAAATATTATTTTATATCATAGAGTGAAAAAAAAGTTAATAATAGTACGAAATAGAATTTTTTATTATTCACGAGAATCGAATTTAGTAAAATTCAAAATATAATCTGTATATCAGAAATAGAATTGTGTAGTATATCGTATACAATAACTTTTCAATCAAACAAATTTATCTGATAGTTAAATATTTAATGACTCAATCTTATTAACTATATTTCGTTATTCATTCAAATGTAGATTCTTCTATCCGATTAGCTAGATTATTGAAATTTTTATTTAGTTTACCAACAAAACTGGTTCTAGATTTAATACATAGTATATGTTGAAGTTGTTCAATTCGTATATTTTTGCTCTGGATTTTAATATATCCTGTAAAATCTACTATTTTTTTTATCCTGTAACAATTTTATTGATATTTTTTGTTTCTCTCCGATCTGTAATGATATATACTATTGCTAAAAAAACCCAAAAAATATTCAACATTTTTTGGCCGAAGATATTACAGTTGTATCGAAAAATTACTATGTTATTTTAATCTAAAACAAATAAGTAACTGTAATATATCGTCAGCCAATTATTCTGTTGATTTTTCCAACACTAGAACTATTTTTATACCAAAAATAAAAAATAGTCAATTATTGACAAATTTCAACAAATCTGGAATCTGGTTTTTCAGCTGAATAATTAATATATTGAAACATTTCGAAAACTCAAATTACTATTGTTTTTTTTATAAATTATACATCTGTAATAAATCAATTTTTATTAGTTTTTGATTGATTCAAAAAATTCCAAATCAATAGTATCTCAATAGAATCAAAAATATGTGTAATAATAACATATTATTATTATTATTATCAAGCATTTACTATCATTATTTATTTTATAAATGGTACTATAATGAATCTTTCCCGATATTTGACAATAATAGCAGAATTTTTAAACGAATCAATAATTCTATTATCTATTTTTCTATTTTTCGCAAGCTTTTCAGACAATCTCGAATTTTAAACTGTTAATCTAAAGAGTATAAAATATTTAATTCTAACTATATGTAATATTACTACTAGTAATATCAATAATAATAATAATATATTTCTGACCAATATTCGATTCCGAAAATCTATCTATACGGTTTTTATATACAATATCTATACAATTCTTTCCGGAAAAAAATTTGAGAGTACTAAAAGCAAACAATACTACATATTGGATACACTAGGTATCATTTGTCTATTTAGAATAATTACTATCTAAACACAATATTGAGAAAAAAAATCTATAGATTATAAAATTAGCTGTAAATTTTAATAAAATTTATACTATGTACAAATCGATTCTGAAAATTTATATTCTATATAATTAATTTTACCACTGTAAATATTACAATAATTTGTACTGTTTCTAACAGAAATTTAACTATCAGGATTATAGTTATATAATACAAATATATCAAAAATTCTAAATGTATATTTATTACATACAATTCTACAATTCTGATAGTTGCTAAATATACAATATACTTAAATTATACTTATAAAATTCTCTATTTTGTCAATTTTTGTATATATTCTATATAAAATACTGATACAGTTGTACAAGTATTGTTTTAACAAATCAGAATGAATTTCATTGTATCTCAATATAATGGACTGATCAATTTTTTCTCATTCATAGTAATTACTATAGTACTATTTTTCTGGACAGAAATAGTATTATTAATATTATCAATTTCTCGGATCTGAAATAAATCCATACATTTCTTACGATCTTATTTCGATATGTATTATTTCTATTATCATTTTTCTTCAATCTACTATTTCTGTACTAATATTTCAGTCTATTGTTTTTGTTGTAATATCTATATTTATCAATAGATCTATTTGTATTCTTAATACCAATTGAATCTAATAAGATATTTTTGCTAAATATCTTTATTCTCGGATTCTCTGGAACCAGAACAATAATTGATTTGGATGACAATTTGTGATTTAGATTATTGAAATAACTGTTCTACTTTAACTTTTTTATCTAGATTTACAATATATAAATATACAGTATTATAATTGCAATATATAACAATTTCTCCGAAAACAATCTTAGCCATATGATGAAAAAATTCTATAGATCGAAATTCTGATTTATTGGTCTAAAATATAATTTGTAATATCTAGATCTCGATTTAATATATCAATATTAGATCGACTTCTCCATGTTTCACAAATCAAAATATTGCAAATCGTTGTGATGGAACAGTAATATATTTTTTCGATAGAAATTTATACTAAATAGAAATTTTAGTATCCAAAAATTTCACATTTACTACTGAATCAAATCCACAGATATATATCTCACTATATTTGGAAACAAATTCTACATAATTTTAATTTTAATTTTCTTTCCAAATTTTATAGTAAAAACAACAATATTCTATATTTATCTTTTACTAACAAATAATCTAATTCGGTGATTCGGTTTTTTACATACTATAACAAACTTTCTAGTTTTCTACAGATAGAAATAAAAAAAACTTTTGTATCTACCAAATATATAGATTATACAGTTCTATTGTTAGTATATAGACTTCATTTTTTTCAGTTTGATTTCATTTAATAGTATTAAATACTATTTTATATTGTTTTCAAATACAAAAAATTGGCTAGAAAAATTAAAAAACTTTTTGGATTTGTTGTAAAAACTGATGATTATTTCTCAATTTTCCAGGTTTTCCGACTTCGGATATTCTGAAACAAATCGACATTATTGTTGGTATTATCATTCAATTTTTTTAGAGTAGAATATATTTTTGAAATCAAATTTAGTTTTTATTCCAAATCTATATATATATCTATTTTTATTCTATTAAAATATAAATATAATTGTTTTATTAATGTATCAATAAAATCTATAATATAGAAAAAATACTATTTTTATATCCTGGAGTATCAATATAAGGAACTGACAATATTTATAACATAAATATATAGAAAAAATTATTTAGCATCAAAAATATCTGAAAATTTGCTAAAACTATGCACAAATAAGTAAAGTATATTTTCATATCGATTCTATACAGTAAAAATTGTAAATATGTTATTTCTACCCAAAAAATTATACAAAGGTTTTGGTGTGGTGTCTGTATCAAATATTTATTTAAGCAATGTCAATATTTATCAGGATTTCGAGAACTATATACAATCATTCTATATCAATATTTATTTTACCGTTTCCATATATATCAAATTTCTAAACCAATCATCAATTAGATTAACAATTTTTTCAATCAATATACTATATTTCTTATACAGAAGAATCAGATTGATAACAATGGACTAGTAATTACCAGTATCTTTTATCTACTTTTTCATCTATGTTTTTTTTCTATAATATCGATCTTCTCCATTTTTATAAAAAAATTATCATTTAGAACAATTTTGATTTCAACAATATTTGTATGGTAATAATTAACTATATTGATAATATAATAATTTAAAGAAAATTCAATTTAAATAGATAATTTTCTATTAAACTAACTATTCTTACAATAATTGACAAAAAAAATTCTATATCGATTATTTCTGTAAAAAAAAAATTTTATTGATTAATATATTTTATATCCTATAAAGACAGATGACAATATTATTCTACTAATTGGTTACAAATTATTCGATATAATATACTATTGATATACTATCTCGGAAAACCGTGAAAATAAATATAATATTGTTTTCTGTTCGATACAGTATTTGATTTTTACCAAATCGCAGATACTTTCCGAACTACATTCTGGTCCAAACATCGGTTCCCACTTTATTTTTGCCAGCCGAACCTATTTTATTCGACACTAAACCTTGAATGAATTATATGGAAATTTCAATTTTATGATATTTCTAGATCATAAATAATCATTTACACTTTAATTTATATATACAAAATTTTTCTATATCTATTTTTTGAATCTGTGGTTGTGATCTAAAATTTTGAATATTTCGAAAATCGGATTATACTATATAGGGCCAGATATATATAAGAATGGATTGGTTCAGCAAATTTCTATTTTTTTCAATATAGAATTATTCGATCAACTAAGAGATATAAAAAATTTGTGTATATATCAAAAACAATTATGTATAAAATAAAAATTTCAAAAAATCAATTGTTCTATAAAAATTTGGAAAAAACTGTAAGATAAAGATTTGCTATCAACAGCTGTAAATATATAGACAGTATAAATATTTTTCTTTTAAAAAGGTTCAATTTATATATTACAGTTTATATTAATAGATTCTAAAAGATATAAACGGAGTCCAGAAAGATCAAATATAATTCAAGATTTTGATATTCGAAAATTAGAATAGAGACAGATTTTTGGACCAGAATATATTTTCCGGATTATAATAGAGATATTATTGTTTATTTGATCTTTTAGTATTACTATATATTGATTTATTACAAAATATATTCTAAAAATATATTATTCGAACACAATATCAATATCTATAAATTTTATAAAGAATTCAATAATTTTAATATGTTATTTTTCTATTACAATAACTGATAATAGTTTTATTGTAAATTAGAATTTTAGATAATTTATTAAACATATATTGAATTTTTTGCAATATTTCTGTAATAAATTTTATCTAAATTTTATATTATTTTTAACTAGATTAAAATAATATTAGAATATAATTAATTAATTTAAAATTTTATTATAATATAAAAATAATAATAATTTTTGATCAGTAACAATATTCCAACATCAAATAGATATTACTATATTTATCAGATAAAAAATTATTAATAGATAATTGAAAATAAAAATAGATTGTTCTATTTATATTATTAAATTATAGAATAATTATTTTATTTTTAAATATATATATCTATATATACAAAAACTACTACTAGTTTTATATAATTAAAACAGAATTTTAATATTATTTTACTATTTTTTTAAACTAATAGATAATTATATAAATATATTGATTATCTATATTCTAAAGATATTGATACCGGATTTACTAGATTTTTAACTATTAATTAATATATTGAAAAATTAATATATCAATAAAACAAATTAATACTCAATAATACTGAATTTTTTTCGAATATTCTGAAAATTTGTTATTATATAAATTTGTATTAATCAATAATTAAAAATCAGAGATAATAACAAAAAATTGATAATTCTGTTTACAATTCTGATATCTATATATATAATTTACGAAATTTATTAAACGGATATTTGTATTATATATTTATTTACAATATATTGATAACAATATATTAATATAAATATTGTCAGATAAAATTGTTCTAGTAAGTAATTTATTTATATTTTTATAATAATAGAAATAAATATTGGAAAAGAATCTTAATAAAAATCTATAAATATATAACATTTTTTGTTTTATTATTTATATTATAATTTTTAATTGTTTCTATATTTTTAATTCTATTGAAATTATTATTTCTGGATTAAATAATTTATACAATCTGTTTTGTTATAGAAACAATTTAATTTATTTTGAATTTATATCTAAACAATCAATACTATATTTTTTTCTGCTATCTATATACTCTTCACAAAAAATAATACAATATAATAATTCTATAATATTTATTCTATTTTTTTTACCGATATCTATATTATATATTAATACAGTTGAAATAGTTTATTTTTTAATATTTGTTTCAAAAAAATTAATCAATCAATTTATTATAGAAAAAAAAATTTTTATCCGTATAACAGAGAATTTCTCAGAATTCTGTAATCTAGAATATAAATATTTATCAACTGAGATCAATTCTACTGTCAAATATCAGTAAAACAATAAATTAGTAAATATCAATTTTATTTGTAATTGTATAGAAAAAATTCAGATTAGATAATATATTTTTATATATTTTATATTATATTGATTCTCTGGTCAAAAAATACTACAGATAATTTTTGAATATATTGTCTATCTATATTCTAGAAATATTGATTCCAGATTTATTAGATTTGTAGTTATTTTAATATATTTGATAGTAAATATATTGATAGAATAATTAAATAGTTAATCAATAATACTGATCTTTTTCCGAGGATTCTAATTTTTTACTATATATATTATAATTTTTGATTTTATATATAGATTTATTTATCAAAAAAACAATATCAAAAATTTTAATTGAATATAGTTTTTTAATATTAATAATTAATTAATCTAAATTATATAATTTTGTTCTACTTTTTAGTATTTTTTGAAATATTGAATATGCTGATAGAAAATTTTTATATTGAAACAAAATATCTATCAGAAAATATATTCAAATATGTCTGCAAAATATATATATCTTTGAATAAAAAATATAATTGTATTGTTTATCTAAAATAGATATATTATAAAATAAGAAAATCTTTTAATTTACAGTTATATTTTCTTATATTTTATTTTGGTCTGTTTTTTTTCTATAATTTTATAATTTAATTTCTTATTATTTTAATAAATAAATTAAATTATCAATTAGAAATTACAGATCAATAATTGTATAAAAATTGTTTTTATTGAAATATAGAATATTTATTCTATATTTGAATCTATCTAATTTGATCTTTGATCAAATATTTTTTTATATTCCAAATCCTTAATATATTCTGTCATCCGAAAATAATTAAATAAATTTTAACTGAAACCGAAATCGAAAATTTTCTATTTTTATTTTTACAATATTTTAACTGCAGTATTTATTGTATTGTTTCTGTTTTTTATATTATATTTGCTATATCTATTTCTATAATATACAATTTACAGTATTTTTTCTATCTGTTTATTTATCAGAAAATATTTTTGTCAAAAAATATTATTCAATTTTGCAAACTAGATTATCAGATTGCCAGATAGTCAATCTATTTTTTCTGATTATATTACAGTCTATATTTTATAATATACAATCTGTTCAAATATCTGATAAAAAAAATTTTTGTCTAACTGTCAGAAAATTTTTTTTGTCAAAAAATAGTTCGATTGTACAAATTAGACTGTCAGACTGTCAGATTACTAGATTATCAGACTGTTTTTTAATTCTGTATTATTGGTTATTTTGAAATAGTTTTTGAAAACAAAAACAGATATAATATATTTGAAAATATTGAAATAGTAAAAATATTATATAATATATAATAATCAACAATACAATACCAATAAAATTTTACAAATATTTTAATTAGTAGATCAACTAATACTATAAAAATTTCTGTTGTTGACAAAAAAAAGATTTTATAGTATACAAAAATTTTCGAATAATTTGATAATTTATCAGAATCTGATATTTGTAAAATTGTCAGCAAAATTTATAATATTGGATTCGAATTTTTTATTACTGTCAAAAATATTTCATCGAAATTCATTGATAAAGAAAAACTGAAATATTGATCAATATAAAAAAGAATTGAAATAATAAAAATAATAAATTATTATACTGAATGAAAAATTTATACAAAAAATTTATATCAGTATTATTGAACAATAAAATTAACAAAATATAGTAATATTCTTTATTTATATTTATAAAATTAATATACAATACAATCAGTAAAATATTGGTTACAATTTTATAATATTTAAAATATTGTAAATAATACAATAATCAAATATTTTACAGAAAAATATAGATTTTATAATTATAAATATATTTTACCAAAATTTTTTGGAAAAATAATATAATAATACAATTTTCGAAAATTCTGAATGATATAATTATATTTGAATAGGTTATAATTGATTCAACCCAATTTTTATTATAAATACAAAAGAAAATTTTATAATAATTAGTACAATATTTTATTGACAGAAATTACAATAAATTTTAATTCAGATAATAATAATAATAATAATAGTAATAATAATAGTAATAATAATAGTAATAATAATAGTAATAATAATAGTAATAATAATAATTTATTTACAAAATAATATAATATCTGAATTCGCAAAATTTCTAATTTTTTCTATATTAAAATAATATTTCTATTGTTTTTTTCTGATTCCAATTTTATTGATATATTTGATAAAAATAAAATTCTGAAATATTGAAATTATTAAAATTTTTGAAATAAATATTATCAAAAATTTATCAACAAAATTTTCTGAATATATATATATTTTCTAACTCTGATTTATTTTGTTGATTGCTTTTATAATAATATAAAGTATATAATTCAGATTATTGTTTAAACAGATAATTATCAATATAAACCAAATGTTTTATACCAAATTTTAGATCGATCAAAACATTTTCTGGAAAAATATTTTTTAAAACATTTTGATTTTTTTCGAAAAATGATCTGATTTTTGATCAAAATCGAAAATTTTTTGATTTCTGTAATTGAAACTTTTTGATAAATATATCTGACTGTATTCAATAATATTGAGATATTATATTTTGTTCCACAAATTATTTTAATATCAAATTATATTTATTATATCCTTTTTTTTAAAAAAAAATAGACCATATATTTTATCAGAAATTTTTCATTATTTGTCCAAAAATTGAGATAGTCAATATATATATATATATATATATATAATATTTTTTTGATTTACAAAAACATTTAATATATATTATTACTATCACTGTTTATTATTATATTTTCTTCGATTGAATTCAAACTATATAATTGTAAAGACTAGTAGTAGGATTGACTAGTAGTCTTAGTAGCAGAGGGGAGTAGTCCCAAATAGGAAATGAGTAGTTGCTCAGATTGAAATAAAAATAAGGAAGATAGTTCACTTTATCTAGACCGGGGGATGACGGCCCTATTTATGTTAATTTGAAGATAGTGAATAGAATGGTTATCTGATCTATTCTGAAGAATTGCCATATAGTCAATTCTATTAGATTCTATATGGCGATTAGTGATATCACTATCGGTAATTGTACTAATCACTATAGCCGATATTTACTATACTATACTATAGTATATATCTATAGTATAGTATAGTGAATATAGTATAGTATAATATTCAGAATAATATAGTTATTCTACTAAAAAAATATTAATATAGATAAATTTTTGTATTTCAGTTAGACCTCGCCAATATCCAACCCTAGGGCAAATTTCTATATCCTTTCTCTTGGATACGGTATACTGTACTCTGTCTATATCCGAGATCTATACGGGCAAAGACAAATTTCTATATTCTTGTTCTTGGATACGGTATACCGTATTCTGTTTTTGCCCGAGTGGATCTCGGATATAGATAAATTTCTATATTTTTGTTTTTGGATACAGTATACTGTATTCTGTCTATATTCGAGATCTACTAGAATAAAAATATAAATTCTATATTTTTGTTTTTGGATACAATATACTGTATTCTATCTATATTCTAGTATTATATCTACAAAATATCCGGTTTAGTATAATTTTATACAAATTTTAGAATATAATTTTTTTTAGTATCAAAAATATAATTGTTGATTGATTGACAAATTGATTTATCAATAGTAATTCAATTATAAATTCAAAATTATAATTAAATTTTTTTGTATTTGAATAGTTAAATAGTATTATTATTTTTTATAATTTAAATATTGTTTTATTATAAATTAAATTCTATATAATAATACCGATAGTAAAATAAAAACTATATATTTTATATATAGAATATTATTACTATTTTTACAGTCAGTCAATTTTTAAATAATCTAAATTCTAAATAAATTTTTAGAAATTTTAAAAAAATATAAATTAAATAATATATAGTTATTTAATTTTGAATAATATATCAAATAAAATTTAAATAAATAATAATTATATTATTATAAAATAGTTATATCAAATCTCTATTTTTATATAAAATTTTAAACAAAAATAGATATTATTATATAATATTTTGAATATTTATTTTTTTCTATTTTTCAAAATCAGAATATATATTTAGAATATTTAACAATTTTCGATTCTCTATTCCGGAATTCTCTATTTTATTATAGTTTTTTCGGATATTTTATTTATTTTTTGTAAACTGATTTTAATAAATTTTTAGTAACAGTAATAATAGAAACAATTTCTATATCTATTTCTATATCTATTTCTATATCAATATCAATATCAATATCAATATCAATATCAATATCAATATCAATATCAATATCAATATCAATATCAATATCAATATCAATATCAATATCAATATCAATATCAATATCAATATCAAAAATATTAATATTATCAATATTGTCGATCAATCTATCTATATTCAGATATTAAATAATATTAAAATTTTTAGAAAAAAATTAAAAAGAAATTGAATAGTATACTGAAATAAATAAAAAAAATTTCAATTATTGATAATTGTAAACTGTATATATCAAAAAATCAAAAAATCAAATAGAATAGTAAAAAAAAATTAAATATATAGAATATATTCAGTCAAATAATTTATTTTCAGGTTGATAAATCTAAAATTAAATATTATAAATATAATAATATATTAGTATATCTATTCTATTGATTACAGAAATCAAATATACAACAGAAATATTATATATATTGTTTATCCAAAAAAATATTTCTATTATTTTTTGTTAAAAAATAAATCAATAATTAGATAAAATTAAATACAAATTTTTTTATTATATTATTAATAATAGTTATTATTAATATACTATATACTGATAATTTGACTTTTATTTCAAAATCAATAGATAAAATAATTAATAATTATTATTTTGAAATTAGTTTTTCTATTTACTATTATTAAATAATATATACAGAAAAATTTAATTGATCTAATATAAAATATTTTCTATTTTATTTATTATATTTTAGAAAAAACAGTTATAATTATTTCGAAAAATTGATAAAATATTAATAAAATCAGATTTTAAATAAATTACTATTAAATATTAAAATTTTGTTCGGTTTTAATTATTAAATATTATTATTCAATTAGATTTTTGATTACTGTTATTTATTTTATTAATACTAACTAAAAATATCGAAAAACTTTTCTGGAATTTAAATTTTTACAGAAATAGTATATAAATATCTATTTTACAGAAATTTTAATAAATAAAATATTAAAAAATATACTATATAAAATCGGATTATAGTAATAATTTCGAATAATATTAGTAATAACAATATTTCGATTAAAATTATCTATAATATTGATTTTATATAATTATTTTATTTAGTTTATATAATTCAATTCAGTTTAAATACTATATTTATTTAAATAAAAACTGAATCAAAAAATACTCAAATAGAAAATTCTATTTTATCAATTGATAATTATATTCCGGATTCTGATCCGGAAATTAAAATTTTTATTATATTAAAAAAAAGAAATAGTTATTTTCAGCTAAAAATTTTTTATTAATATTTGTGTTACTAATATTTTATTTTTATTAGATATATTTTTTAACAATTTTTATCAATAATAACAATTTTTACAAAATTTTGAAATTATAGTATATAAATAATAGTTTTTTAGATTTTTATTTACAATTATTTATATTTATCTGAAATATATATATCTGATAGAATTCAATTTATTTAATATTATATTGTATTAAATATTTGTAGAAATATTTTGATAAATATTGTAATCAGAAAAATCTGAATACAATAAAACTGAATTTCAATAAATAATATCAGATAAACTATTTATTTATTATATTTTAGTTATTCTACAAATATATCAAAACTATTTCAATATTAAAAAATATTATTATTTATTATATTTTCTATTTTTATAATAAATTGTTTGAATATATTGAAATATTTATTAAATAAATACAATATAAAAAAATTCTATAATATAATAAAATACTAAATATATTATATTATATTAATAATAAATTTAATTAGTATTATCAAATAATTACTGAATCTGATTTAAAATATTTATATATATATAATATAATTCTGATATTTTAAAATAAACTATATTATTTCAAAATTTATTCAGATTAATAAAATTATCTATATTATTTAGAATATATATTTAGTTTGTATTAATAAATAAATATATATATATATATATAAATCTGTAATATAATTGAATTTTAATTAAAATTTAACAGTTATTATTATCTAATCTAATAATATTATTAATATTCAGATCCAAAAATTATAATAAATTATTATCAGTATAGTAAAAATAAAATAAAATAGATTTTTATTATAGTATTAATATATATTTTTATATATATTTTTATTTTTATTTTAATCAGATTAATATTGATTCTATAATTATTATTTAATAATATTGAAGATATATATTTATCTGTAGTAATTCTGAAAAAATTATTAAATACAATATTTAATTTTATCAATTATTGTATAAAATTTATTTATTTATTTTTGTAAATAGAACAGAAATAGAATAATTATTTAATTTTTATTGTAATATCTATTATTATTGTTAAAAATTATTAAATTTTATTATTATTTGTAAACAGATATTTTAAATCTATATTTACTGAATTTGAATATTGATAATCAGAATATACAATTACTGATTTAGATATCTGATTGTATATTGAAAAAATAATATCAGAATAACAAAATTGATACAGATTAAACAATAAACAAAAAAATTGATAATACTGATAGTAATATCAGTAGTAATAATATATTACTATAATTATTTTTCAAATAGTTAAAACAATATATTAAATTATTAATTTAATCAACTGATTTTGAATTACTATAATAAAATTCTATTTTTGCAAAATTGATTTTTCAGAACTAATTTTTTATTTAAATAATCAAATTTCTGGATTGTAGATACTGTAAATAGTTTCAATTACATTTATTTAGATCGATTTACTGTATTACAGTTTTATAATCCGATTCTGTTCTAAATTTAGTAAAATAATCAGATTTCTAAATTACAGATACTGTAAATAATTTCAATTTTATTTATTCAGATATATTTACTATATTATAGTTTTATAATCTGATTTTATTCTGAATTTAATCGAATAACCAGATTTCTGAATTACAGATATTATAAATAGTTTTAATTTTATTTACTCGGATTGATTTATTATATTATAATTTTGTAATCTGACTCTGTTTAAAATTCAATCAAATAATCAGATTTCAGTAGAAAAATATTGAATTAGAAAAATACAATTTTTTTTCTGATATTTTTTTTCTGAATAGTTTTACAATTTTTTAATTGGAATTCAGAATTCAGAATTTGGATTCTAAATTCTGATTCTATATAAAAAATCTTTTTTCTAAACTATTTTTTTTTTCAATTTTTTTACTATACTGTAGTAAAAATTATTATTTTTATTATAAACTATATTTTTTTCTGTCTATTGTACTATATCTAATATCTATATCTACTATCTGTATCTGATATCTATTGTATTATCTATTCAATATCGATTTACTTTTTTATTTTCTGAATATATTAAATTTAGATTCAAATTTATATATTTTTTTTCTACTGATTAAATATTATTTTTTTTTTTTTTTTTTTTTAATTAATAAATTAAAAAAATTTAAAAAATTGTTTTTTTTTTTTTAATTAATTTGAAAAATATTATTAGGTTTTATTAATATT
>Ga0102593_1000907_pt1 | contig 36715 bp, 39 predicted proteins | sample AraplaCol_mMS_r2_2_FD_76862 | JGI IMG/M metagenome (GOLD analysis project Ga0102593, IMG submission 76862) | Arabidopsis root microbial communities from North Carolina, USA - plate scrape MF_Col_mMS_r2 (SPADES assembly) (version 2) | ecosystem: Host-associated > Plants > Roots > Endosphere...
GTTTTTGGCCTTTTTTTTTATCGCTTTTTTCCTCCTTCCTTTTTATAATTTGTTTCGTTTTTTTTTTTTTTTTTTTTTTTTTTTTTTTGTTTTTGTTTTTCAAGGACGCATGTATACGCCCATAGAAGGGTACAATATACATACAGTGCTCTGCGCTCCTCCCCACTAACGCCCGGCATGGCTGGGTCGGTAAAGTGTCGACCATCCAGGAACGACATAATGTAGAATGGAGTACCAATCACATCATTATCTTCGCATAGACAAAGAGCATCCGGAACAGGAACATCGGTATCGTTTAAACTCCGAATGATCTTATACTCGCGTTCCACCTTGTGTGCGGTTTTCGAGAGCAGCTTGCCGGGGGGCTTCTTCCGCAGAACGAACTTCTTGCCGTCGGCAGTTGTCAGTTGATAGGTTGGATTGGATTGGCCGAATCCAAACTAGAATGGAATTAGCATCTGTATAGCTGCAGTTAGGTCGAATCTGGGCTTACATACCTGTTTCACGTCTAATGGGGTCTTCAAAGCTGGCACATTTTGGTCAATATACCGCTCCAGGGAGGGAATGTCGATGGGCTGCCGCACGGCTCCCGCCATATTGGATATCAATATACAAATATAAGAGGGTGTCAGGTGAAGAGCAGACTGTAGAAGAGATCGGAGATCGGAGAGTTGAATAGAGTGGATATATACAGATCTCAGGGTTGAAGCAACCCTTCTTGGGACAGCCGGGGAACCTCGGCCCAATCGCCCTCGGCCTGCGGGCGGGGAGCTCGATGCAAACAGTGCAAATATGGTTACACCGAGGAACAAAGTTGTCCAAGGTACTCCATATAGAAGAGTATACAAGAATAGTCATGATGAAGGTAAGTCACTGCTCACTGCTATCTGGTGTAAAGATTGATAGTGCACAGCAGAGTACTCTCTGAATATAACTGACCTTGTGAAGCCAGACATCAAATATTTACTATCTCTGGAAACATCGCACTATTCGGTTAGAGGTCTCCAGATCAGGATATGTTGCCTTTATTATTGAGACTAATGATTGTTTCTGAGAACTCCCAGTGGGTAGACTGATATACTTAGCTAGTTCAACCCCTTCTACATACAGTGTATAAAGACCACGCTATGACCAATATGTGGATAACCTCAGATCTACTCTACATAGTACAGATATTTATGTCCATCCAATCGGCACTGGATCCCATTACAAATAGCTGCTAGAGAGCTAGACTGTGCCATATCTCTCTATGTAAACTATGCTCATCATTGACTAGCTCATTAATACTCGAGTACATAATGCTTAATTCTACAGTATAATTGCCCTCCGCTTTAACAGCGCGTCCCGCCACGGCGGTGAACGCGTCCCAGCGGTGAAACGCGCGCAAGGGACGAAGGCTTCAATCCAAGTGGACACACCGCAATTCTCGTTTATCAAAAGGCAATTCTGCTCCACTACTTTTCACCATTTCGTTGAATCCTTCCCTTGATTCTTCTCAAAGTCCTGCCATGACCAAAGAGACCACTCCACCAACCGAGTCCATCCCCGCCACCCGTGAACCACCATCCCTCCCCGCCTCCCCGCTTGCGAAACGCACCAAGACCGACGACAATATGACTGCCTCCAATGCCCCTGCTGTCACTTCCATCCAGCAGCAATTGCCTCCGCTCCTGGTGAAGAAGCTCGTTGACTCCGCTCGTGCACCTACGCGGGGCTCGGCTTTTGCTGCGGGGTATGATGTTTACGCGGCGAAGGAGACTGTGATTCCTTCCAAGGGCAAGGCTATGGTTGATACTGGCATTGCCATTGCTGTGCCGGAGGGTACTTGTATGTGATCATTATCCTGAGCCTCTTCCTTTCATTCCTGTTTACGAGTCGAACGAATTTGATACTGACGTATTCGTCCTAGACGGTCGTATTGCCCCTCGATCTGGTCTCGCCTCCAAGCACTTCATCGATACTGGTGCTGGTGTCATTGATGCCGACTACCGCGGTGAGGTGAAGGTCCTCCTCTTCAACCACTCTGATGTCGATTTCCCCAGTACGTCAACCTAATTTTTGGCCCATATAACTCAGGAAGTCTGGATACTGATGCCGTGGATATAGTCAAGGAAGGTGATCGTGTTGCCCAGCTGGTTCTGGAAAGGGTGAGCTGCTTTGTTGGATCCATCAATTGGGAAAAAACCATTGTGCTAATGAATAATCTCAGATCTATACCCCCGAGGTCTCTGTCGTCGAAGAACTGGAGGAGAGTGTCCGTGGTGCTGGCGGCTTTGGCAGCACTGGCGTTTAAAAGCTACATCGGAATTTACGAGAGTGAAAATATCCAATTGCACATTTTGGGTGGACGGCTTATCGGAGTACATTTAGACTTTGAATATCCGGTTAAAAATTTAATGAATTATGCGTCGAGAACGAAATAAGTTTTTGAAAATACTGTTCTATGAAATCATGAAATCTATCTGCAGGGCATAGAGCCGATGACTCTCATCTTAACTTTATACATGATGCTATTTGCAGCAAGCCGTCATCATAAACCGATTCTTCCCCAGTCTGTGATAGCCTATTGTAAGTCCGCAGGAAGGTCTTCCTTGTTCCACTCCAGCACCTGAAACTGCACAATGGGATCTCGCAAGAAGCGCGCATTTCGAACCAATCGCACCTCGGCAGCCTTTGTTTGGCGCAGGTATTCTTGCTTCTGCTGCTCTTCCGCAGTCAATCCTTCATTTCGGGCGGGCTCGAGTACTGCCTTAGCTAGTTCGGCATTGCGGGCTTCCATTGTTCTTTCTAGGACGCTGTGCATACTGGAAAGCACTTTCACTGTTGCTTGCGCAAGTGGTAAATCAGTCGCTGAAACGCTATCCGGTGATACCCAGGATGCAGTCGATTGGAGATTATCACCCGCTGCTGAAACTGCCTCGCGAAGACGAGCAACTGTCAAGGCAGCGAACATATCGCCTGTGCCGCTGAAGAAGCAGTCTAAGGCGGGGACATCAATACGGAACAAACGCGGAGACCCATCGCTCTTGGTAGTTGATCCGATGACAGTCAGGAAGTTCTCAGGTGGTGTGGGTGTGCCACCAGACTGGGAGAGCTTGGATAGCTGTACAGAAGTAATAATGACATGAGGTACAGAGTAGATGCGGTGAATTGCAGTGATGGCCTGGGCCAAGGTGGCGAGAGAGGTGATCCTGATGCCAGAAAGGACTCTGATAGGATAGAGGGGTCAGGTTAGAAAGGACTCGCACCTAGCTTCGAATATCCACTTACTCGGCTTCAAACTGATTTGGCAGGATCAAATCTGCCTGTTTGATGATTTCTTTGTATGCTGGAACGACATCATCATTTACATATAGCCGTCCCTGGTCACCCATAACCGGATCCAATACTACATAAATGACTCGTGATCAGCTTTGCTATAACCCGAGCAAAAGATAATGAGGTTACACACCCCAAAAAAACGAGCCAGGCTTCTCGGCCTTCTTCTTCTTCAGGTCCATCCCTATGGCACCCACTGCCTCCACAGCAGCGGCGCTGGGAGCATATCCCGACAGCATGACATCAAAGTCTGTGAGGTTACTCTGACATAGACCCTGATACAAGTCGGTAATTTCCTGTGCAGTGGCGCGAGTTCCCTTGAACTGTCGGTAGCCGGTATGATTGCCTGTTTGGATTAGTCTGCTATTCAAATGAAAAAGGTTGAGACCTTGTGCCGTATGTATGCACCTGTCATCTACATGTAAACATGGATGGTCTCGGATGAGACGATCAAACATACTGAAATGTACGGTATTCAATGCGGCTACATCGCAGCCGAGTGATTGCATGGCATATGTGGCCATTGAATTGCCCACATGGCTATGGATAGTCAGTTTGAGACGTCACCGCGCGCGATGACTCCACTCCGAGTTTTGAATGGCACATACCCATACACAACCTGCAGAAAGAATTAGCTTCTTTGATCTAAAATTCGTCAGCTGGGGGACATACCTGGCTAGCTACTGCCAGTACTCGCGTTTCCGGAACCAGAGAATCAGACATGGTGGTGAGGATGAGAAAGAGTCAAGAGTTGATTTGGAGTTGTGGGGGAAGAAAGACCGAATTCTTCCTTACCTAATTGGCTCGCCCGCGGGAAACGATACAACTTCAATTTGACTTGATAAAGAATGGTTTGAATCATTTAGATGATTGAAGTAAACTCAGATGATGGTGTAATTTATGGAAATTAGTAGCGATGGCTAGAATCACAACCTCCGAGCTGAGCAACGCTCGCTGAGGGGCCTGCTTGATATTCTTGCAGAGTGTGGGGTTAGCCTTGCTGGTCTTGTCCAACGTCGGTCATCTATCTAACTTAGATTTGAAATCTACAGCCATGACCTGAATGAATCGCTATAACTATTTAGATATATACCCGTGCACAATGAGTTTGTCTGCTAAGGTGAGTTTGGATCAGGGTTAGGGCTTCAAGTTCCCCGAGGTTCAGTAAACATCCGTATCCAGGTTCGGACTTCCATATCGTTTATTCTTAATCTTTGATTGCCTCCATGTCTCCACGGTCTTCTCAATGCCTTGTTGGTACAATTTATCAACCGCTATATGAGATCTGGACTACGGTGTACTACGTATACTTCGTAGATAGTACCCTGTTTTTCTTGCACGCTCTTAGGAGTAACCGTTACTACTTTATACCCCGGGCAATTCGGTTTCCAACTTCAAGTCTGACTTGAATACACAAATGAGTCAATCGTTCAATTCAAATTGAACTAGGGAATACAAAGGACTCTGGTCTGCATAGTAATAATAATCCGTGGATGAGACTAGGCACAATGCCAATTCAACGCCATTTCGGCTGGACGCGCACCAGTGGGGCATTCAACTCTCACGAACGTTTAAAGAGTGACATAGTTACACGATAGTCACCGGCCAAATTGTCCAAGTGGTCCTAGCAGCAAAGTGACACGGTCCTTACAAAGTCCCGAGTGTTTTTGCCCCAGTTGTGATGTCTCCGTTGTTTTGACGCTCCTCTAATGAGGAAGATCGACAATGCTTCCTGCACAATGCCTGGACAGCGTTGGTCCAATGGCTGTGATGTACAAACACACATACACAATGATCTTTAGAGATCTTCATCAGCCTTCTCATACTTCAAAACACTTTATGTACTATGTAGATGTTATGGTAGGGATCGGCCTGGGAACTGCCGTCGTGGTCCCTGCACACACGATAACCCCCTGAACCATCACAATCCCAGCCCTCCAGTCTCCACAGAACGATCTAGTCCTCCACCGACGCTGCTGTTTCGGGGCCTAGCGTGATATCTCAATGTCCGTCGCGGCCTTGGCTGCCCTGCGATGCGAGGTTGCCAGCTAAAAATCCTTCGGTTGCTTGCTCCGTACTGGTCCGCTTTATACGTCTGTGTTCCCCCCTCGTGGTCGATGGCTCTAACTACGCGGTCTCTCCTATAATTTTACATTGAACTTTTCTTGTTCGCTTCTCTCCAGATGATTTGTTGACTCCAAGTCTATCAGAGAGCACGGGAGTTGTGGATTTGACTTACTGCGTGTCATGTCGAGCACATAATATTCCTCCTGTCCGCATTATTCGCTCTTTTTTGGTCCTCTGTGGCCATTTTCACTCGTTTCATTTGTCTTTTTTTTTTCGCCATGGAAACCATTATTCGACTTGCCAGCGATAATGGCTATCCGAAGGCCAGTCACTCCTTTGTATGCGCTCATCCGATGACTGCTTCATTCTCTGAACGCCGCTGGTCGCGTCTTACCCAGTCTCGACAAGGCCAAATCGGCGGGCCTTTCTATACCGGGCTGTTAATTCTAATTCTTATTGTTGGCATCTTACCTGCTGCCGTACAGGCCCAAGCCCAAGCACAATCTACAATTGGATCGGTTCTCTCTGTGGATATCCTCCGATCGGCTTCTGTCTCGAGTGGAGAGATCTTCACCGACGATCTCCGCAAAGACGAACAGACCAACGGAAATGATCGCATTGATGCCGACAATAGTTCTGATATCAAAGATGATATCGGTTCAAGTCCTCTTCTACGCCGAAAGATCGCTACTGCGGACTCTGACTCGTCTTCGTCTATGCCGACACCATTCGATACCATATCATATAACTTCGCAAATCAAACTTGCACCACGTTCTTCACCGATTTTCTCTCCAATTCGACAATTACGGACTGTCATGCTATTTCATTATTGCTCGAAAACTCCAATTCTTTCTTCCACACCCTGAGCTCCGCCGTGGCTACTTCGCGCGTTCTCGATGTTAGTTGTTCTCAATCGGTTTCCAAATGCTCTTCGATCATGACTGCTTTGGCCAGTGATATGATCAAGTATGAGAACTGCGGACAGGATTACAATTCAGGCAACTCAGTCGTCCAAAGCACTTATCAAGACTTGATGGCTTATGAACCCATCTACCGCGCATCATGCCTGACCAATCCTGACACAAAAGACTATTGCTTCGTTGACGCAGTGCAAAATACATCCGCACCCAACGATTATAATATCTATTTTATCCCTGTTGGTACTATTCTTACCAAGTCCGGCAATATTACCTGCAACGAGTGCCTCCAAGCTTCCATGGATATCTTCGCCCACTGGGCCACTGTCAACAACCAAGCTCTTGACACAACTTATCTCCCCTCAGCAAAAGTCGTGAACAGATACTGTGGTGCCAAATTTGCCAACACTAATGTTACCGTGGGTTCTAACCAAGTCACGGCCGGTGCTGGCTTGGCTGTCCGACTTCCTGGAGCTCGACTAATCGTCTCCATATTGGGTCTCTACCTCGGAGTTAGCTACTTGGGGCTGATATAAACAGCGACAAGAACCTTTAGGTCATTTGCTTTCCTCATTTGTTGTTCTCATAGAAAGAGGTTCTTCTCTGCCTTGCACCTACCCTCTCTGAGAGTACATCTTGCCATGTGCCACGATAGCGAAGCGCGTGATTTTCTATTTTACCTGCGTCTATATTAACTTTCATGTCTATTGCTTAATCAAATCTGCATATGCACCGGATAATGTCTGGCAACTTTTGGCTTCGCGGAAACCCCTTCCGTTTTAGTAATCACCCTCTTGCCGTTTTTACTTTCTGAGTAGAATTGAGTACGTTCCTGAACGATCTGATCTGATCTGATCTGATCAATTACAGATTGATTATTAAACTCTACAACTGAGGTAATTCGAATAAACAGATTCAATAAAATACAATATACTAGTTCGATTGCTGTACAAGAATTTGTTGTAGAAGGTGTTATCAACTGGCAATTTCTTTTGCAATTTTCTCCGGGTTTGCGTGGTGTCTTTTGTCAACCATAAATACCATGCTGTTTCACTAAGATGATCCAAGAATATTATAAAGGGGTTGATATCATCAATGTTATCTAGCTGAAACGCCTTGCAAGAGAAAACTAATAAAAAGTTATGTATGAGTGCAAATACATACATCCATCATGGATATCAAATCAAACAGAATGGATCGTGACAGCTATACGGGAATAGCTAAAAAAGGGTGTCTTCCCCATTCATTGAGCTCTCTTTGTTTCAGAAGAAGCGAGGTCAGCTAAAAGCCTCATATCTCAATATCTGTATTAACGACTCCATGTCTGCCACCGTCGCATCATCCACTGTTCCCTCGGGTCCAAAAGGGAACGCCTTCATAGGCACGGAAGGTGTCTATCATCTGCCACACCACCAGAAAGAGATTGAACGACTCCAGAAGCAACATGATTTCTTCTTGTCTTCAACCAACGGGGTTCTTCTTACAGTTCCAGTATATGATAAGCTGGACTGGCGCGTTTTGGACTCTGGCGCTGCTGATGGTAAAAAACATCTGAGAGGCTCGAACAATATTCCATATCTATGTAATAGCCAGTAACCAAATAGGCAATTGGCTTCGCAGTTTAGCCCAAGCTTATCCCGCTAAGAACTGGTCTCTTCGTGGCGTGGACATTGGATCGGCTCTTTTCCCTCCTGCATCAGCGAGCGCGCCCACTTTAGATCTTCACGAACTAGATATTCGCCAGCCCGTGCCGGAAAGCTTACGTTGGAATAGGAGCTTTGATCTTATTCACCAGCGTCTCTTGGTATGGGGGCACCAAGGTCCGGAATGGCCCCAGGTACTCAGAAATCAACAGACGCTACTTAAGCGCGGTGGTTGGATTCAACTTGTAGAGGCTCAGTGGGTGGACAGAGATATTTATTTTGATTCAGTTCGGTCTCCTAATCTTGCAAAGATGTCTATCATGCAAAAATGAAGCACAGCCGCCTTTGGAATGAACATATACATTGTCTACGAACTTGGGGATCTCCTGCGACAGGCCGGGTTCAAAAATATTCAGAAAACAACTTTCAAACTAGGGTACGGAGCAGCAGCTCGTGAGGAGCATTAGAGAGAGCCCTCTGCAGAGATCTGGGTCGATACGTTTCGCAGTCTTGGCCATAAGCTCCCAACTGCAGGGATTCCAGGCGTGGCGAAAAATGCAGAAGAGTTTGACGCATTCTTGGATGCACTCAAAGAGGAGGTATTAGAGCAGGGCTATGCTCCTCAACTGAACTTTGTTATTGGGCAGAAGGCTATTTAGTGGTGGCAATGGGCTAGAATTGTAAATATCTGATCAGGTCTTTCAAATTGGACTGCTGTTTATTCAAAATTTACTGAAACGGAAAACGAACTGCAAATGCCCTGTGTTACGAGCTTCGCGTATATTAATATCACTAGACTCGCTAGCGGATACAGATGACAGTTCTGAGATTGTCCATCGTAAGCCTTTCTTCCCCAACCGTTAGTATACAAACAGTCTTAATCAAATTCTTGATCTCTCTTCCGTTGAAATTGTATTCTTTGAACTCGTCAAGGTCGCCATCACTAATTCTGTGTACACTGAGGGCGAGGATACGCAAAGATGGATTGCAAATCCTTAGTAGTAGTAGTAGTAGTAGTAGTAGTAGATTTCATTTACACTGAACTCTCGCAAAGTCGAGACACTGAATTAAGATACAAGTGTGATAGTTTATTGAAGATGTAGAGGAACCAGCTATTTGTACCTGTAGTAGCTCAGCATTCTACTGCCTAGTGAAGTGGTAGTCTAACAGGTAACCACTTCTATATGTGACGCATTCTTGGATGCACTCAAAAAGGAGGTATTAGAGTGTTGAGCGACATACGGAGCTGCATTGAAAGTTGTTTACCGGAATGTGTAGGGTCTGGTTCGATATTCTCGACGAAGTCTCGAATATGAATAATAGTCGGACAAGTTAGATTTGATAACATTTTGTTATCTGGCGAATATCAAATCTAGATGGAAATGATAGTTGAAATACTTTGCAGAGGCCATAGGCTAATTGATGGGCGAAGCAAAAAGTATATAAGAAACCTTGTTGGCAAGTATATAGTGAACTTCGGAGCGAGATCCATATTATCGATACGAACCGATAAAGAGTCTTCCCGTGTCTATACTGTATTCTGAATTAGGCGAGAAGGTGGCAGAGATCGTGGAAGGAGAAGACTGGTTAAATGTAGAAAAAAAATTTTTTTTTGGCGAGAATTATAATATTATTGGGTAGCTATAGTACTATGTAGTGGAGTATTCGGGAATCAGATTGAAACTGGAGATTCTTTATCTCGATTTTCTGCAGAAGATGAAGTTTTCGCGCGTTCGCAATCGGAAGAGTTGTATATACGTCGAGCAGAGCTTTTGGTGACGGTCTCGACCACGTATTGCCGGATCATTTTTCAGATCTAGAATAGCAGAGTCAAGTATAGAGTCCTGTACTTCATAATTGGTGAGACAGAATACCGGGTATATAGGGATTTGTTTTCTGCGGACAGAGTAAGACTTCACAGTGATCGATTTCTCCAAGGGAAAAACAGGAATGATGGCAGGCGCAAGGTTTTCGAATACAGCGGCACTTGGCTTGTCCTATTTGAATAAAATATATATGGAAGGTTTGGTGCAAAGGATATACAAGTCGTCAATTTTATAGAGTTCAGCTGAAATAGTTAAGAACAAGGGCTTATTTCCACGTTTCTTTTTTTTTCTTTGCCTTGCTACGAATTCTCCAGCCTTGAATAAAAAAATATCACACATTGTTAACTTTCATCGAAGCACAGCCCTATTATTTAATACTTTAAGCATACATGGATGACACAGCCTCAACTAGCAATGGTGGAGATAGCTCCAGCGCCTCAGGGGCGGGAAACACTCCATTATTGGCGCAATTTGAAGAAGATCCCTGCTCCGCCTTTCGCCCCCAAACTTGCCAATTTAGAGAATCACAGAGCCGGCGCTAGTCAAACTCGAAAATGCCTTAAAAGGTCAACGGCTGCCTTCTTGTAAGGTCACCCACTGTTGCTTGGTGCTGGACCTGCCATGTCCTGCCATTACCCATGATGGCGCTATCCACGAGTGTGAGAGTACACTCCAACCAACAGTTAGCCAACATTCGCCCATTAGCCGATTCCCTTTATGAATCCACTTGTCAATCATCTGCTCTAATCAGCCAGGCGCACGATGAGCTCAATTTGCTGCTCACAGTCCTTGCTGCAACAGAAATGCGCTCGTCCTTAATATATGTGGACCATTATCCCCCGGCTTTGGAGCAGAAGCTGGAAAGCTGCCATGAGATCCTATTAAATATTGAGATTCTGCAAAAGAGGTCGGGGGAGATAGGACTTCAGACTCCAATCACGGAGATTCGAGGTCGAATCTCCTCTCTAATCTTTGAACTCAATCTGATGAATGCCGATATGATGATGTTCGTATATTTCGGAATTGCAAATTGAAGGTCCACTACGAGCCCGTGTTAATTATATTTCTTCTAGATTTGCTCAAAATAAAGTCAATCGATCGTTAAACGACTTCATTCAAGATGTGCGCGATGGCAAACGGACTCATTCCGTAATTACAGATGTCTTGGACGATACATCTGCCACCTCTGAGAAGAGCGAGGCATGGGAGAATCTTCAATCAGAGTTGGATCGCGTGGGACTCCCTCCCCATCTATCCTTGCGAGACCGGGTCTTTATTATTTCCACTCTTCGCCATGAAGTCGAAGAGAAAGATCTTTTGAAGGATGTCAAACCGAGACCATCGCCGGCGGAGAGTAGACCACTTCCAACGATCACTGTCTCGCCCTCGCTGGAAGTGGTCGAAAAGCCAGCTGTGATAGACATTCGGCCTCCGCTACCTCCTCGACCAAAGGACTCGGGGCTCGCTGCGCTTGCTGAAAAGGAAGTCGTGGTGACAAAGAGCTTGCCAATCCTCGCATCGACAGAACTTCAGGGTGTAAGCGACACGGAAAAGCAAGCGCTCCCAATAGACAACTACCCAATACCTGTCGCGGTGGAGGCTTTCTTCAACGCGGCAGATGACTCTGATAAACAGGCCATGCCACTACATAACTGTCCGATCCCAATGACTACGAATTTCCCATATTCCCCTGACTCCCTCTCTAACAGAGAGACAGTACCAGCAAGAAGTAAATCGGTACCAACAGAGGCCGATTACACTGGCAGCTCTCGCGACAGTTCAAGTGGGAGCAGAAACACTACCCTCTCATCTTTGCCCCGGACCAAGAAGCGCAGTATCATAAACAAAATGAAATACAGGCTTGTCAATGGCAAAGAAAGCTTCATTTCCTCGATCCAGATGAATAATATTGAATCTGTGAAGAACGCTCTGGACCAAGGAGCAAGTGCGGATACCATGAACCAAAATGGGCAAACTGCATTGATGGTAGCCTGTTCCTTCGGCCATGAAGAAGTTGTGAAACTGCTACTGCAGTATGGTGCAACAACGAAAAAGGCTTGCACCAAAGGCGAGACAGCCCTAAGTGTGGCGGCCGGGCGTGGTCATGAAAGTATTGTTCGCCTTTTATTAAGCCACCAACTTGAAGAAGGCAATGGATATCCTGGTACTAGCGGTCATGGTAGAACGGGATTGGTAGAAGCTGCGGGTTCTGGTTACGAAGGCATTGTGCGTTTGTTGCTGGAACACGGTGCTAGCCCTAATTCGACTGGCGTGGGTGGCTTGACAGCGCTGTCTTTAGCTGCATCGAATGGTTATATTGATATCTGTCATTTACTATTAAACAATGGGGCCAACGTGAACTATCAAGGTCTTTCATATGCCGGGAAAACACCGTTGTGGAAGGCTGTTCAATGTGGCCGGTCTGATATCGTCAGTCTTTTGATGGCACGAGGAGCAGATCCTCTTCGAAAAGAATTTAGTGGCAGGACGATTGTGTCATTCGCAACGACATATGGTCAGACTGAGATTGTCAAGATATTTCGCCAGTATGGATATGAGGATAATCCAGTTCAATATTACTAGAAGCGTTTGAAGTGGCATTGATATAATCTTGAATATGTTCTGTCCTTTCATAGCGGGGGTTTGTATGCGGGGTTCCCTGGCTATAGTATACCAGGTATTTGGAGAATGGGACTGTTCTCACAATCTTTGTACTATTTACCAAATATGAACATAAATTAGTGTATTATTTAAAAGCCCATTAATTGTCTTTTTTCTGATTCTTTCTTAGAAAATGTTCCAAACTTCGAATTTTACATCCACGGGGATGGTATAGGAATACAAGTTCCAACCTGCAACTACTCCCCTGGTACACAGGCAGCGGGTATAGCTAAGCTACCCTATAAATAACTGATCAGTGTAGAATAGACAGACTCGGACTACATTCCACGTAGTTCCACTCCACTCGATCAGCTCTGTGCCAATCCACGGATCACATTTCTAGAACGATCAGTCTCCATCCTCGGTGAATGTCCACTTTGGTCGAGAGTCAAGATTCTCGGCCAACATTCCCCTCTGCTGGCCATGACATCACTTGTGCCATTCCCCCACGCGATGTTCCCCCATTGAAGTTCAGTGATGATCCAAAATGATCAAATATTATTATATAAAAAAAAATTGAAATGAAATGAAATGAAATGAAATGAATAAAAAACAAGGATAGGAAAGCACGACCGGCGCTCAGGGCTCCTTCCTGGAAAACGAAGAATTCGCGGGTGGCGGAAGGCGCGAGAAAGTTAGCAAGTGGGGCAGGAGCGACCTGCCCCTCCAAAGCTGTGCAAACTCCCCGCCTTCTTCCGCCTTTGCTGCTTGTGCCCCCCTCCCCTCTCACCCCACCTTCGACTTGGATTTTCTTCCTTCTCTTCTCTTCCTCTCTTCTTCTCTCTCTTTTCTATCCTCAAAAAGTATCATCACTTTCTCTTCACATTCACAATGTCTTCCGCTTTCTTCGTTGTCGAGTACGGTCCTGCCGGCCAGAGTGAGTCTTTCCCATCTCTTTGCACTTGACATAGCTACCCCTCCATCTTTCCCTCCTCCTCGCTCCTCTTAGCTCTTGCGTCGTTCCCAATGGCAATGGACATCTGGAACCAATCTCCATTGAGTGATCTAGTCAACAAAACTTCTCTCGATCACCGAGCAATCTCAATCTGGTATTTCGTCGAGTCAAATTTGCTAATCAATGTTAAACTATCCAGCCACTCAGGGTCGTATTGACTTCAAGCTCTACGACACCGTTGTCCCCAAGACCGCCAAGAACTTCGCTGAGCTCTGCACCAAGCCCGAGGGTCAGGGTTATAAGGGCTCTAAGTTCCACCGTGTTATCCCCCAGTTCATGCTCCAGGGTGGTGACTTCACCCGCGGCAACGTAAGCGACCCAGTCTACTTTCCCCTTCTTCAGCTGTCTCCATGAAGGTCAATGGCTAACGAATATCTGTTGAAAAGGGTACCGGTGGCAAGTCCATCTACGGTGACAAGTTCGCCGATGAGAACTTCAACATTGCCCACACCAAGCCCGGTCTGCTCTCCATGGCCAACGCTGGCCCCAACACGTACGTTTTGATTCCTCATATGGGTTTTGGAGTGACCAGATGCTAACCTCTCATCAGCAACGGCTCCCAGTTCTTCATCACCACCGTCAAGACCAGCTGGCTCGATGGCAAGCACGTCGTCTTCGGCGAGGTCTCCAACGGCTACGAGCACGTCCAGGCCATTGAGGCTCTCGGCTCTGGCTCCGGTGCCGTCCGTGGCACTGCCAAGATCGTCGACTGCGGCTCTGCTTAAATGTTTTTAGTCTCGAAAATATGAACAAATTGTCGACACCATTGCTGCAGTAATATGCTGGCAGGGTTTTCGCTCGATATGTCTTGACTCTTGACACCAATCCATGATATCTACGCGGCCTCTCCTGAAGTTGCAATTGTAACAGCATAGTTGAAGCTCCTTATTTTTAATAGTATTCATCGTAAACTGTAGATTTCTCTCACATATTCTTCATCTTATTAGTCTACTGTTTAGCATAAAATCATTCATATAGTCTATCGAAAGATCCAGCCTCGCGAAAGGCATGTGTATTTATTTAACGCTGTATCTCTAGGGACATGACCCATCATGTCTTCAATGAAAGAAGAGAAGAGACCAGGAAATGCCGTAGTATGAAGAGCAAAGTATAAACAGGGAATAGGCAATCATATTTGAAGATGACCCGCAAAAAAAAATGGGCTCTTGTCGTTCGTCGTGTCAGATTTGAAATGTAGAAACATGGAATATGTGTGCAAAAAATGATTCGCTTAAAAGCTGAAAAACAAAACATATCAAGACATTCAAGAGATTCAGCTCTTTCTTGAATGGCTATCTGCTAATGCAACACCGACCAAGCTCTGCGGTTCGCCGCCAAAGCTGGTGCCGGGGTGAGTCAAGGAAGGCGATCCAATGCCTGAGACAGGGCTTTGAGCTGCGTCTCGGTCTCGTTTGACTCGGAAATAGGCTAATTTGGTAAATCGGCTGAGATGAGACCAGAAATGCCGACCAGCAGGATGCACTGCAATTCGGTCTAGCAATTCCACCGTTGCTTCTCGGACTACTTGATCCGGATGGAAAAGACCCATGCTGAGATAGAATAAACCAGCCTGGTTTTCGGGTGCAACTACTAGTAGTTGACATATTCCCGCATAATCTTTAACGACATGAGAAAGCGCGAGGTATATGGCGGCCGAGTCGGCATGGGATAGTTTGAGAGATCGCAAGCGGTCGTGGTGGTGGAAAAGATCTGGCTTTTGAATAGGCCGAGCAGCAGAGTACATGGCTGCAATATCTTGGATATAAGAGTAGTAGGATCGTGTGTTTCGCCATCCTTCAATTCTTGATACTGAAGCGGAGAGTTCACGTTGTTTAGCCATCTCATCGGACCACACATACCCATGACCCCGAAGGGAGGAGGGATCGGCTGGATCAGTTTGTTGTCCAGTAGGGCTATCGGGAGATAACTCTTCTCCCGGGCCAATGATGTATAAATTTGAAGCACCGTAGACGGCTTCTTCAAACGCTGCCGCAACTCGAGTGAATTTGGTAATATATGCTCGCCACTTGGCACGGATCGCGTTTTCGCCATGTCGATTACTGATACTGCGAAGGATATCCTCAATAAACAGGTTATCTCCAGTAGGGTCAGAGTTTGCATTTGAACTCTGGTTTGGCAACAGAGAATTCTGCTGCTGGAAGAAGAGAAGCCCCTCTGTCACGGGAGCTGGCTCAACATGACTAGAGATCTTCATGCGGCCCGTCGGAAGATCGCATAGAACATCCCACCATTCTGGATGGTTGGCAAATGTAGGGTTGGTTACTCCGGCAATGAAGCCAGGCACTTTGAGGAGATCATCGATTTTAGTCAAATCAGTATAAGGAAAAGCGTGTCTGGTGAAACCGCGGAGTATACCACCCGATGCAAGTGCACATGCAGCAAGAACGGCCTCGGCTACCTCGCCCGAGGGTCTATTATGTCCAAGGAAGACCACCCGCTTTTGGGTGAGTATGGCATTGACAAGGACAATGATGGGGTGCGTGAAGGGGCCGCTAGTGGTCAAATGGGGATGGCTCGGGAAAGGTTGAGGAGAGGTAGCATGCGGTCCAGCAAAGGTCTGAATGAGTTTGACAAGAGAGAAGTCGCCAACGGTCTCGGGCCAGATTACAGTCGGAATTTTGACAGGGATTGGAATGTCATGATAGACCACCTTTGACTCAAATTCGTGAGTGTCCCGCGGTAGGACGTAACGATTCATTTTCTTGGGTGACGGAGGACATTCGTCATTATCGGCCTCTTCATCTTCCCGCTGGCGAATCATTTGTTCGAACTTTTCGATGAACATCTCCTTGGTATTACTCGACTGTAAGATAGAGCGTTCGAGGATCGACATTTTGGGCATGAGTGAAAGATCCATATTGTTGACGGCATCGTAGAGCGATGCAAGCGTTTCGGGATAAGGAGACTTGAAGTAGTCTTCAAGCGCTAGAAGGAGAAGAGGCTGGTATTGTTAGCCTCATTTGCATGGTTGATGGCAGCAATATCACCTACTTTATAAATATGAAGGAAAGAATGCCTGGTACAAATAGCCATGGCCTTGACAACCGCACCACTATGCTCACCGTTAGAATGATACTCTGAGAGAGTGACAGGGTATGAAAAAAGTGACCTACCGCCGAACAGTGTTGTCTTGTTTCGTGTTCACCAGATTTAGCACATACATTAAGGGCGGACCTTCTCCGCCCTCTTCATCATCCTCGTCGTCTTCCTCCTCGCTGCTGTCACCATCGGAGGCATCCCCGGGGTTCTCGTGCTGAATGTCTGCGCCTTCCTCATTGCCACGGTATTTTGATTTCCGTTTTTTCTTCTTCTTCCCATTATCTGATTCATCATCTCCATCTCCACTTGTATCCTTGTGCAGGAAGAATATGGTCCAATCTTGACTGCGGACATGGGTTTGATCAGGAAGCATAAGTTCCGCCAACATGCTCTCGTCACCACTGATCGCCGCCGGATATTGATGCTCCATGATAGGCCCCCTGTCGATATGGAACGAAGCAACCAAAATGTACTCTACATGGCGTTCTGACGAGTCTAGAGGATATTGTGACTTGCATCGGCGCTGCTTGTAACCCACCGCATTTTCCGTCGAGGATCGTCGGAACGAGGAATGTGAATGCGAGGCACTGGGAGAGCGACCGAGAAAAGAAGGTGCCGGCGAGAGACGAGGGAGTCCATTGGTCTTCGGATTGGAGGTAGACAACGAGTCATTTGACGGCCGATATGGCAGAGTGGACGCCATTGTGAGAAGGGGAGAGATGTGTTCAGTGTGTTGCGAGACTAAGGCTCGAGGGATGGATACTAGGCAATGAGAATGAAGAACATGCCTATTCACACCAATATCGAGATTCCTAGAAGAATTGAGGGGTGGTGGATATGAACAGGATCAAGTGAGTCGATCGATCTGGAATTGGTTCAGGGGTCGAAGGTCTGTTCAGAAAAAGGGACGATCTCCACAGCGGGGAGGGGAGCGATAGGGCGATAACAGCGAACTACATTTGAGCCAACAACTTGCATAGAAGCTTGATTTGCTTGATATTTTGATATCAATATACAATAATTTTTGATAATATTATTACTCCTTGAATAATATTTTATAATTAGGCTAGATTGACAATATTGCAATATTTGTACTTCATGAAATGTCCAAAATACACAAAATACCCAAAATTGACAGCTCCAAACTTGCCCGCACGTGCCCTCCCCGGGCCGACTGTGTTGCCGGGCCATTGTTTACGTGCCGTCATCAACCAGCGAATCTTCAAGTGAAGTTCCTAACTTCATTCTACATTCAAACAATGGTGAGTACTCAAATATATTGTAGAAAGGAGTAATATTGTCAAAACTAATACTGTCACTAGTCAAGCAATCCAACCTTTAAGCCATCGCCGCTGTCCTTTGGTCAGCCGAGGGCGTCGCCCTTCCGCCGGCCATCAACACCAAACTCTCCACCTTCCGGTCGACCAGCCACACCCGGAAGCTCTCCAAGTAGAGGAGGATATACACCGATTCAGTCGCCCAGCAAATTGAACCAGTCCTATACTGTCGAAGACGGAGAGCAGGTATCTCCAAGACATGATCCCATTCCTCAGCCCAAGTTCACTCGAGAGCTTCCTCCATCTCCTACCAAGGGCGCACAAAGTCCCGGCCACTCGTCGCCTATTCTAGGGAATCGATCAAGAGGGTGGAGTGGTCCCAACAATGTCCAGTCAGATGCTTCTGCGAAATTGCCCCCCAACCAAATGAGGGAAATTCGGGAGGCTTTCCAGGTTCTTGATCGGGATAATGATGGGCTCGTCAACAAGGATGATGTCGCGGACGTGTTAATGAATATTGGTGAGTTAAGGAGTGATTTCTATGGTCTATATATATATATATATATACCCCTCTGTACACTGTTCTAATCATCTCAATGTAAAGGTCAAGATTCATCTCCCTCAACTCTCTCACGCTTCTTTCCACCTGGATCACCGCAGACTATGAACTTCCCCACCTTTTTGAACAGCCTTTCCCAATTGATGGCCCCAATGTCATCTTCTCAGGAACTATTGAATGCGCTTGCGGCTTTTGACGACGATGACAATGGTCAAGTAGATGTGGCCGAACTTCGTGATGCCCTTCTACATACGGCTCCCGAGGATGGCGGAGTACCTTTGACGGATCAACAAATTGATGAAGTGTTCAAGGGCTTCACTGGACGACGAGCCTTTGGGAATCGCGGAACTATGACCGGAGGATTGGGAAAGAGAGGCGAGGTATTCCATTATCATGATTTTGTTCGCAGCGTCGTGGGCAGTGAGAATGGGAGTAATGGGCGCCGCGACGCGGGTGCAGCTCCAAGTTAATTGAGCATCGTTGGTCTTTGTGATGGCTGGTGTTAAGGTGTCAATCGCGAGGCTTTTTCTTCTCTTTTCCTGTTTTTCTTTTCTATCTCACTTAGGGACAGGACTTCTGTAAGATAGATCTGAACTCAGCAAAGCATGGTTGATGTATACCTATACATCGAACCGACTACCATACGTAGTTACAAGGAATATAATCTGTTACGATCACGATGATAGCGGACATTTATGGATATTTGAACACCCATATAAGCAATATTCTAACCCTTCTCTACTCTCCAATCTTTACTTTAAAGGAGATCCGAGACATGCAGGCGAAATGATCGCCAAGTCCGATTGATGCTGCGCGTTGCTCCGCATTTCCCCAACGGCAGAAAATCACAAAAGCTCCAGCCACCACCACAAAAACAACTTGAAACCACGCACATCCCCACCCCGTGAAGAATGTACGCTGGTACTTGTCATCCTCCACGGCTATCATAAGATGGCCAAACCACATCCTTCTTGGGGTCTGCAAGACCCCGAGACTCCTGCATCACCACGAACGATGCGGACACTTCGCAAGATCCAATCGCATCAAGTCTTGACTACCTCCAGCGCCTTGATTGCTCAGACGCAATCTCGTCCATCGCCTGCTCGTCCTAGCGAGTATAACTCGACAGAATTTCCCGCTGGTACCACGCGCACACTCACTCATCGAAGAGCTCGTTCAAATAGCGATGCGGCCGCCCGGGAAGCAGCGCTAGCAACGGCCATTCCAACCCAGAGACGCCCTGCTAGAAAGACAGGCTCGGGGGTAGGGGTGAAACGATCACTTTTGGAAAACCTGCTTCGTGATGGACCACACAATGGAAAGATTAAGGAAGGACTGCAAGAGTTGAAGTACCTGGTTCTCTCGACCAAGGTTGATGCGGATGGCGACGGCATGGTAAGAATATGATCTGATTAGATTTATATATTCAGACGATATTATGAACATAGCTCGCTAACTCATTCTGCTCCTTGTCTAGTCTCCATACAGGATCTACCTGTGGCTAGTTCTCCTGAATATCCCGCCGGTTCCTACTGATGACTATTTAACTCTTGTCCATCGAGGCGGCTCCCCTGCATATACCAAGATTCGCAACGACACTTTCCGCACTCTCGCGACAGACCCCCTTTTCAAAAGACGTGTAACTGAAGCCAGTCTGATCAGATTACTCAATGCAGTGGCATGGAAGTTGCACGATTCGAAAGTTAAGCCCCGGTCCCGACCTACTTCCTCCAGACGTCGTGAGATGGAAATGCTAGTGAACACACCACCCAGTATTGCCGAGGAACCGAGTGCCGACACAGCGATCTATGTTCAGGGAATGAATGTTCTCTGTGCTCCCTTTTTATATGCCGCTCGTAGCGAAGTTGAAGCATTCGCTCTGTTCCACTACTTCGTCACCAAAGAATGCCCGGGATATATCCGTGGCGCACTGGATGGTGTGCACAGAGGTTTACGATTAGTCGATCGATGTTTAGAGATTGTCGAGCCTAAACTTGCAGCCTATCTATCGTCAAAATCTCTTTCGGCGGAACTCTACGCTTTCGCGTCCGTCCTGACACTTTCTGCTTGTACACCACCATTACCGGAGGTTTTACATCTTTGGGATTTCTTGTTTGCGTACGGCCCGCATCTTAATATCCTTTGTATTGTTGCTCAGCTGGTTCGGATACGGGATACTATTTTCCAGAGTGACAGGTGAGTTTTGAATTCTTTCTTATACTGAAAGCAGAGATAACTGATTCATTTGCTTTATTTCAGCCCCGGGAGAGTCCTCCGCTCGTTTCCCCCACTTGAAGCGAAAGGTATCATTGCGATGGCCGTCTCATTTGTCCCGAAGATCCCGGATGATCTCTATGAAGAGATGATTTATCACGCCAAATGATCGGGTCGAGACATTGGCCAAGCCTTGTCTTCAAGACTAGTATACATTTTTTTGACTTATTTTCATCGGATGGCGTTATGGGCACATGGCTTTGTTTATGATTATTTTCGTTGTGACATGTACAAGATGTTTAGCATTGGATGACCTCCCAGGGCATATGATAGCCTGAATGAATGATGATTCACGTTCACCTGATCTATGGTTGAGAGCCGTTTATGGTAGACAATATCACCGACTTGACTAGCATGTTAAGGTAGAGCAGGGCTTTCTGTTGAATCCCAACTATCTCAGAGGTTACACTAGGGAAATTGTTTGAAAATAGACACTAAACTAAGTGGTCTGTATAAAAGCCATGATGCTCGTCAAAAAGCTTCAAACCGTTTTTGAACTAATGTTTGCAAATATGCCATTCGCAACAATTAGAATAGTTCAAGTAGTAAATTAATGCCACTAATATAGTAAATACACCCAGGTGGATGTACTTACTATAATCTCAGTGGGCACTGAGATTTCTGTCTTCGGCATTATACTACCGGATAACCCATACTTATTATGCTGGAATACTGCAGATGATCTTTAATGTAATGAACGGAATGACAAACCGTAAATTTCGGTTAATATTTTCAAGGTATTCTGGTGTAATCGATAATTTCACATAGTACATTAAATTCCAACAACGTCACGCATAAATGCATCGATAAATCACAAATCTTTTCCCACTGGAAACTAGGTCGGAGCAGATGTAGAGAGATACTCTACTGACCTAGCTGATTGACCTGAACCATCAACCACCAAGGGCTGATTGGGACTGTGCAATTTTTTAGAATTAATTCCCTGGCCACACTCGCTACACTCCGAGATCTGATCGTTTGTAGAATTCTGCTCATCCTCTTCGTTCACCGTGTCGGCCATTGCGCCGTCCCAGCTTCCACTGCGCGACATGAATGGGCGTTTGTCGAGCATAACGCGGATTCTGGAACCCATGAAAGTGAGATTGTTCAGCATTGATACGGCTCGTTTCGCGTCCTCGGTACTTTGCATGATAGCGGAGCCGTGTGTTCGGGCTGGAGTGTCTCGAGTATCTGCCGTGATGGTCACGTTGCATTGCTCGACGATGCCGGCACCTCGTAAGAGACTCGTGAGATCGGATGTAGTTGATGTGGTATTGAGATTTTGAATCAAGATAGTCCGCTCCGCGCGGGTCTCCATTGGAATTTTGAAAGTGGCTTCGTTAGTCCAGGGTTTGCGGGGATGGTAATGATGGTTATTGATTCTATTCTCGGGGAGAGGCTGGATCGGTGACATGGGATACATGGGCATCATACCCCATCCTTGAGCATCGTACATTGAGCAATGGACTATTGGTGATGGCGGGAAGCATTGCATTGGGTCCGGCATCATGGACATGAACGGTTGAGGCGCGAAAGGAACTGATCCCATCATTGAGTTATAGTCCGGGTACGGATAGGTGGGACTGGCCGGTTGGACGGACCTAGTATGTAAAGTTAGAGAGGTTCCACGAGATGAAATGGTGCTTGAGAAATACTGACTCGGGTGAGATGGGCGATGGGGGCATGTTAGTATTGTCCTGGGATTGAGGAGGTGTTGATTGACCAGACACATAGCCAGTGTGTATCATCGCTGGTGGACTTCTAGTAGGTCCGGCGATGGGTTTTGTAGGAGCGCTGGTTCGAGCTAGAGTCACGACCAAGCTCTGGCCTTCCCATCCATTTGTTGATAGACGATCTGAATGATTCGTTAGAAAAGAAATGCGAGCCACTGACAGTCTGAGAAATTAGATTAACTCACGATATGTGCGCCAGGCTTCATCTTCATTCTTGACAATAATTTGTCCTAATCCAGTGGGGAAGCCATGACTATCATCGTATACAACAGCCTGTCGAATATGCAAAGCAGTCTGTCGCACTAGATCTTTTAATTCTTGCCAACGACAATGGGCGGGAATCTATAATTTGAGTTCAGCTGTCTACACCAGAGATCATAAAGAATAATAACGTCGAACTCACTCCTTGGAGAAAAACAACAAATTCATCGTCTGATCTGCGAGATTTAGGGCTACGGCCCTTTTCACGACCGAGGAAAGGCATAGCTGTGATAACTTGCTTCTTTCTTTCTTTTCTTTTAAATTCCATTCAGAAAAGGTCGAGTAATCTCGAATTGCTCTTTTCTCAATGCGAAGTGCAGTTTGGCCAGTCTGATGCGGCTATGGGGGTTCTTGTGGTTGTAACTGTCTGCAAGACTGAGTACAATATTCCCAACAATGCAAGTTGAAAGATAGTCGATTTCAGACCTGTCCTACCCAGGCTGTATTTGGTTGAGATCAAAATTGGATGCAATCTCCGTGAAAAGAAATCTTGAGAGAACTGTTAGTACTGGTAGAAGATAATTATCTAGGGCAGCTGAAAAGGTTGCAATTCATGACTCCTGATGACACACACAGAGGAAAAATTGCCATCAAAATCCTACGAGGGGGGAATGGGAAAAAGCGAGGAATTATAGCTTACTTGGCTTTTTTTTATTGCACCTTACTGCAGGTTGATGAATTGGCCTGACCGACACATGCACATTGCAGGAAGGAAAAATAACAAAGACGTCCACGAGCCGACAGTCGAGTCTATTATAGGGATGAGAAAGATGAGCCAGAGAGGAAGATTTCTCGCATGTACGAAAGGATTTGATTTCTGAGAGACGTTCCACAAGAGCTGTTCTCGTAGTGGACAAATTCTCCAGTGTGTCGAGACTAGTAGTAATTATTAGAAGAATCCTAATAATGGCTTGAATGCAGAAGATTAAGGCGAGACCCAGAAAGCTGCAGTTAGCTGACGAATGGCGATGCGCCAAAGACCAACCAGCCAGCCAGTTAAGTTAGGGATCACTCGACTGCTCCAATATGCAATGCTGAGATATGTCATTTCCATCGCGACGAAGCCCACGCTCAGCTCCTCTTGTCCACTGGCAAATGCAATAAATCACTATTTTGTATTCCCCGTACCACCCAGCTTGGGGATGATCTCCATTATGAATCTCATCTCGATTGTCGTAATCTCTCTCAGCTTATTGCTTTTTCTTCCTCCCCCCCCCCCCCCCCCCCCATTTTTTTTTTTTTTTTCCCCTGATCAATGTTGTCCGAATGTCCACGAACGTATGAAGCAGCTTCGATGATGTATGCATACCTGTTTGGAATCTGTACTTTGTGGCAGCCTGCATGCAGGCATAGTCCTGGCGCTTTGGAATTTAACACTATTTGATCCTGATCTTGATCCTTTGATATCACAGTTTCTATGTCTATACATCTCTTCCTTTCTGTGTCTGTTCTCACATATACCAGTAGTTGACTAAATGATAATGGCGTCATACTAGCACTCTAGTCCGTACCGATCGGGATGCCGTCTTATCGGAACCCGACTGCCACGAAGCTTGGCATGGCTGAAGTATAAGAATTATTGTATCTAGGCACTTTGGCACCTCAGTCAATAATGCATCAGGCAATGTTGGTATTTGTCTGTCGTGCTTTTATGGTATTCAAGGCAACAAAATAGACTCGGCTAAGTATCCAGTGGGGCGTAATAGAACAGGGTCTTGCATCAACTTACTTGGTTCTATTGAGTACGTACGCTACAATGTTTAAAAACCTCAAGTCTAAAATCCCGCAACTGAACAAGCCTTCTAAACCCCTTTTCTGGAAATAAATCAATGGGAAAGGGGCCAAAAAGGGGAGGGTTTCAGTTTCGGCGTGGAGAGCGACATGGTCAACTGACATCAACAGGGAAATGTGTTCGGGGATTTCGTCGAATCGTGGCAGCTCCTCCGCCATGGTTTTTTGTATCCGAAAGTGGGTTTGGGGTGTACTTTGCGGTCAACGACCCCAATGGAATCCAGTTCCATGTCCCCCTCTTTTTTCTCTTCTTTTTTGCCCCAACCTCTTTTTTCTTTTTCTTTTTTGGAATTCCCCTGGAAATAATAAAAGTAGAAAGATCTCTTTCTATTTTACATCTATTCCACGCTAATTCACTAGTGGATTCAGGCTTGCATCTTGTATTAAACCCCCAAACTGTTTGGATCGGTGCCACGCCAAGAATGTCTTTCTCCGGCCGCCGTGTTAGTCTTCTACGCCCCTCCAGCCGACGATTCTCCGTCAGCAAGGGACTTTCCGAGAACGGTGAGCTTTCTCTTTTATGGTTTTGATTTTGATTTTGATTTTATGCTAGTCCTTGTGAATTAGTATTTCATCTCATCAAGACTAACCGCAGTCTTCTCTCTCAGAGGAACGATCCGAGACTCATCGCCAGTTCCGCACTGCTCACGAGGGTCACCAACCCCACGCCGGTCTTGACCCCTCACGAGCTTCCACCGGAGTCGTCTGGTGTACAGAACGTGCCGCCGAACATGGATATGCTGATGACCCCACCGGCTGGGCCAATCTAGGCCAGGGTGCTCCGGAAGCCGATGATGATATCGAAGGAAGCTTCCCCCGCCCGACGACGATCCCCATCACGTCCGCCTCTCGGGAATACGGCCCGACGACCGGCATCAAACCGTTGCGCGCCGCAGTTGCCCGTCTCTATAACGAACATTACCGTCAAGGCAAGCCGAGTCAGTATACGTGGGAGAATGTCTGCATTGTGCCCGGTGGCCGTGCGGGCTTGATTCGTATTGCTGCCATCTTGGGCAACTCGTATCTGTCATTCCCAATTCCCGATTACTCCGCGTATTCGGAGATGCTCACCCTTTTCAAGAATGTAAGCTGATCCTACTTACCCCTTGTATACTCTCGCACGAGAAGAAAGACGAGAAGATTGCGCCATGAGCGTACGTTACCTGTATGCATGGTACTAACCGTCTCCTCAGATTGCCCCCATTCCTATTCCACTCTCCCAAGAGGATCACTACCACATCCATCCCAACAAGATTGCAGAGGAAATTGCTCGTGGTACTCAAGTGTTGTTGACCTCAAATCCCCGTAACCCTACCGGTCACTTCGTATGCCATGATGAGCTTGCTGAGATCCAGGATATTTGCCGTGACCGCGCAACCCTGATTCTCGACGAATTCTACGGCGGCTACAACTACACGACCGACTGCGATGGCAGCACAATCAGTGGAGCCGAGCACGTTGTTGACGTTAATGCAGATGATGTGCTCTTGATTGATGGCCTCACCAAGCGTTTCCGTCTTCCTGGCTGGCGAATTGCTTGGGTTGTTGGACCTCGGGAATTCATCGATGCCCTAGGCTCCGCCGGTTCATACTTGGATGGCGGTGCTAATGTTCCTTTCCAGGAAGCGGCAATCCCAATGCTGGAGCCCTCGCTGGTACGTGAAGAGATGAAGGCGCTGCAGTCTCACTTCCGAGAGAAGCGCGACTATGTTCTGGGCCGTTTGCACGAGATTGGATTCCGTGTTCAGGATGTTCCCCAGGCCACATTTTATATCTGGCTCGACCTGACCTCGCTCGATCCGCCACTGCCAAAGGAGGCTAATATCTCTGATGGACTGAACTTTTTCAATGCACTGCTTACTGAGAAGGTCATTGTGGTTCCGGGTATTTTCTTTGACCTGAACCCGGCCAAGCGTCGTGATCTTTTTGATAGTCCCTGCCATCACTTCGTTCGTCTGAGCTACGGCCCGAAGATGGATGTTCTGAAGATGGGTCTGGACGGCATCGAGCGAGTTGTCAACCGGGCGCGCGAGGCGGGTGTGAAGAAGCAGTGGGAGAACGAGGTTGCCATCCAGGATGATTAAAGTCTTGATGGATCTTGGAATCGCGACACTGCGATCATTTATGAGATATTATTGCAGCTGACTTGTCTGGCTGAGCCTGATGAGCGAATTAGCGTATTCAATAGATGAACTTTTTATGAAATGCTCTCCTTAGAGAGTAGTGGAAGGAGTATCTTGGGTATACTTGTAGCTATGGCGTATAGTGAGCAGGTCTGAATGTACGAAGAATCAAGCTGGTGAGAGATATCCACACAGCTCTGCGCACATCTTTGTTTTAAGAAGTGGACTATGCCTACATATTGACCGAGCATCGATACTGCTAATAGGAATGGCATGATAACCCTGGAGCTTCATAGTGGATTTTAGGCTGGTCTCCATTCTGATATCAATTTTTGCATACTATGCATAGTCTGTACATAGTAGTTATGACTTCCAGTGGGTGGAGAAGTATACACTGGCAGTACTGGGATATCATATCCAGATTAGACTGGACTACCCACCACTGCAATAGAACTAATATGGTCCAATAAATTCGTCTCCACTTGTATCTGAGACAGTACAAATCGAAGGGATGTTTCTCCATATTCTCATGATATTCTGTACATGACTCGCTGCATCGTCGACCTCTATGGACTGGGGGAAAAGTATTCCAAGGTAACATACGAGAACGAGAGTCGATGTCTTACACGAAACACTCTTTTACAATACCCAGTCAATAACCCGTACTAGTAAATACAACACTACTCGTATCAACTCCATACAAGCGCCGCGAAATACCAGATTGAACAGGGAAATAAAACCCCACAGCCACCCAGGCCGCGCAGATGATTTGCAACTAATTCGAACCAGGAAAAGCAGCGAAATCGAGTGGGCCAATGGCTGGCGGGAGAGACCGCTATTCGTCTAGATTTACTTGAAACAGTTTAGTTGCAGAGAGACAGAAACCAAGAATGATTTACATGAATACTTACTTACACAGCACTGTACTCCATATACATGATTAACCAACAATCCATATTGTACTCCGTACTCTCCCGTACAGGAGCACAACCTAGGCCTTTTCCTAACAAGGCAGCCCAGAGGGCCCAGCTTCCTACGAACCAGACGGAAGACAAAACTGAATCTCATTTTGCCGACGAGAGTTCGATCTGACAGCCTTCTCCCCACTTCTTTCAACGCTACTTTGACCCGTTTGTAACGCCGTGGCCAGGCACAACGCCTAAGAACCGCGCTAAGACGCATGATCGATGAGCCATCTGAGCCATCCCAGTGGGTGTTAATCTTTCCGGACGGTATCTCTCATCTACCGGTCGGTCGGGCTTTGATTTCAATCTTGTCCAGCCTTCGAGTGAAGAGAACTTCCAATGCTCCAACAGGTTTGATAAGGATCAATGAGTTCGAGCAGTTGTAGTATTTCGAGCATTTTTGGTGATACAGCGTCCAGCAAAAATAAGAAATAGTATACAGTAACTCATCCCCCCTCTAAAACTACTCCTTGGGAATCACTCAACTTCTTTTTGATGTACCGGTGGTCAGGTAATATGGGTATATCTGGCTGGTCGAATAACATCGCATGTTGAGCAATCAGTCTGAAACTACACCTCCGTGACAATACATAGTACTACTTCGTACTTTGTAGAATCCATTCATTGCCCTTAACTTCAACATGAAATAAAAGAATAGAGTTGCCGAGAGAGTTTGGGTTCGGCCTGAGCCACCTCAGTATATCTCGGATTGGTCACCGGTTAACTGGATACCCATTGGCAGCGTAGCTGTGAGATGCCACGGAGATGCAAGTCGGCTCGGTTTTAGTGGAATATGGTGGATAGAGACTCCATCCGCGTGAGAGATATGGGATATGTGTGTCGATCGCTCGTATCCTCGAGTAAATCTGCCCCATCTGGGCCCGGGGCTATTGCTCAACTGGTCTTTTGCACGGCCTGGATTTCTGACCCTCCCCATTCCCCATCAAAGCTTGTTTTCTTCTGCTTTCCCTGGACGAAAGATCGGACTAACCTAGAAACAGCAAATGCGACCTGGGGTCTGTTCATGGAGGAAATGTCAGGTTGGACGAGACAAAGTTGACTTGTTACACGGCTTGATGCCTATCTGCTATCCTTGTCCCGGTTCATCTTGATTCAAGATCAGCATAAACAGCATACATAAGTAGAAAGGTTCTAGTCAGCCAACTCAAAGACACATGACCAGACCTGGAAACTGTCTCCGAGTGCAATCATATTGCGATGGGGCCAGAATGCAGAATGGCCAGGCTTCGAGACGATAGCCGAGTTGAGGTTCCAACTGGAGATATCAGCGAGCCAGTCAGCGTTCAAGTTCAAGACCAAATCTCCGGGGTTCCGTGGACAAGGGACAATGTCATTCACCTTTGACCAAACCAGTACAAGTGTCATACATGGCTCCATCGTTCCAACAACCAGGAACTCAGTCTGCGGGCCCTGAGTGGACCTCGGGAGCGGTCAAGTAGCGTACTCCGCTGTGTATCACAAGTATTTCCTCAGTACAGTCTGGTACACTCTGGTATATCGACGGTTTACACACTTTCACACGTTGTATTGTTGTATGTATTGTATGAGCGTACCCACCACTCTCTGGTGCTTCCCCTCTCCTCCTCAAATGAGCTCCTTTATTTTGTTCAACGTCCGCGGCCCAAGCTCCTTCAGTTGGAAATCTCCAGCTTGGGATTGGACGAACTTGAAAGGAGCTCTACCGTACGGAGCACCTTTCCCCGGTTTTTTTTTTGGCCGATCGGTTGATAGATCGTCTTTAGGCCTGTCCATCTCCTTGGCATTACTGTTGATGTACGGAGTACTTACTTCGTACTCTTCATACAGTCTACCCCTTGCGTGATGCATGACATGGGGTTGCCAAAAATTGCCCGGATATTCTCGGAATTTTCTTCTTCGCCTTCATATCCTCTCAGCACTTGTATGTATGCATTCTGCATATCGGTACCAATCAATCTGTCTGTCGTGTGACACAGATAACCCTTTGAAACAAAACTTTCCATCTTCATATTCTCCGTATTTCTTGTACAAATTTACTCCCAATTTTCATGCATACTATGTACTTCATATCCCTTTTTTTTCCCTTCTTTTCCTTTCCACTGGCATACCTCATATGGTATACATAGTATTGTAATACTACTACTTGTATCTCTGAACATCTAGTCAATACATATCCAGTGAGTGTCCTACACCAACTTCGTACATACCCACCGCCCCGCACCGCGCCAATACAAGCGACGAGCAATTCGGCGCCTAGAACCTCGGACTTAGGACTTGACCGAGCGTCTCTCTATCGCACTAAGAGACTAAATAAATCATCATACGTCATTTCTCGGCTGGGTGAGACGGGGGCCAAGGATGTTCCAGACAAAAACTGTCAATACTTACACTGGAAATAGAGTGCGAGCTCGAGTCCACTCATTGGAACCCATCCCCGCAGATCCTCTCGCTTGCAATGAATCTAGTAAATTCGTCCTTTGTTTCTTTCTTTTTCAATTTTCAAAACGACTTACGAAGCTGAATCTATTAATTTTATGATGACAACAAGTTGCAGCAGACATGACTATACTCCATTGGATAGTTTCCTCCGGCCGATCGCATTATCAGAAACGCCCTACTACTCTAGTACAGTATGCATGTATGGACATACTACTGTACTGTATGTACTGGATGTACAGTAGAGCCAATGATATCTACATGACTTACTCCGTCAGCATCCACAAGATCAAAAGAATACATTACTGTACTAGCCTCTGTACCCTGTAATTTTGCTAGCCCCAACGTTCATCAATTGTGATTGGCACTCGATTCGCTAGGCGCTTGGCTTTTCTGGGCAGCCAATCCAGCTCAATTAGCGGACTGGTTACGATCGCCCGAGATCGCGACAGCTAGCGTAGTGAGCGATAATTTTGCCTTCATTAAGTATGTCGTATTCAAATGAGTGGAGTGAGCGGCGTTTCGCGTTCGGGATAAACATATTTAGTACAATATGATACGGGATATGTACATCGCCAAGGATCGAAGACTGGAAACACTGGCGGGCGCATTACAGTACAGCTCGGTCATCCAACTCATCTTTTTGAACTAGCCTGCCGTAATCTCTAGAATCCTCGAAGCTACTGTACCCAACTGGGTCCGGCGTGGGAATCCCCACACCGGCGCTCCCGGTGGAGGATCACTAGGTGCAGAAACGGTGATCCTGTGGCGTCGTAGACCTCGGTCCTGGCGTGGTTGATGCGGATGATATCTTTATCCAGTCATTACTAGCATTAATCTACTATGCGCCAGTAATAGAGGTGCCTGAGGTGTACTCCGTCCAGTACTATATGTCCTAACGTGGAGTATACTAGTTGTTTCATCCGATCCCTACGGTGAGATCATCCATCACTAGTGATGCTTTTGAGATTTCGGTGAGACACACCGTACATAGTACGTTCAAGGAAGGTTGTATTCGAGGTGGCGTGCATATATTGAACATAGGATGATGCACTCAGTATGCACATACGTAGACTCCATACATAATCTACGGTGCATGTGTACTGTGGTTTGGATATAATTTAGGTGGGAAAAGACTCTATGAGCTCGGAAATGTTGAAACCACGGTCTCTCGGGTATAGATCCACTAGCTAGCTGTAAGTCATCCTACTATTCCCGAGAACATCCTGACATCCCTTATAGTATCTAAAAGACCCGGGGGAATGAAATAGATTAGAAATCCTGGATGCAATTGTCATTCCATCTAAATACCATCTTGGTAATTTATTGGAACTGATGACAGAGTACAATGTCGTCATACAGGGCGCTTGGAAAATAAATCCTGTGGTGATATGCACGCGACGATCTCCAAACGAGCTGTGAGAATGAGACGAGAGAAACTGCGATGATCCTTGTGACATACAATTCAATCACGAATTCGATCACGAATTGTTTCGCAAGTAGGAAGCCTCGGTGGAGTTAATACTTTTTATACGAAGTAGTGTAGTAGTCCAAAGATTGAGCAATTGCTCCATTAGGTAGTAGTGATGGCGAACCACACATCGTACGTGTTCTATCGACGAGCCGAGCTTGGCAGTGAAAGCATACACTAGTGTACGGAGTACTTGTAGCAGCTTCGCCAATTTCTGCGTCTAGTTTTTGAGGTTCTCCATTCTTCTTACTCAGAAACGGTGATCCTTAGGCCCAGCCGTGGACCTGTCGGGTGGATGTGATGTATGAATGCGATTGGTTGTGGACTTCGGATTGACACGACCCAGTCCCATGGTGGTTGGGTGCAATTCCTTCGGCGTCAAAGCTAGCCCCCAAGCTGAGATGAACAGTGCCACGCCAATCTACATAGAAAGTACTGACATTCAATATCCAAGTTAGAACAACTCTCCCTTCAACAGATTTACTCATACCTGGTGTTAGGAGGAAGACTTTCCGTCCAGACTCTGTATTTGTACTGTAGTTCTCTTTTAGTTCTCTTCCTCATCTGGTATAAAGTCTGCTCAGCTCAGGCCTCTTGTAACCGCGACTGTGGGGAATCAACCCATTCAGCCTCAACTGGGAAACGAATCTTCTAACTGGGATCAAAACTCTCCGCGTAAGGTGAATTTACGTCCAACGACGTCTTTAGGCTTTGGGGGGGCTTTTTTTTTTTTTTCCAATGTGATGTCCTGGGCATTTGCATCAGTCGTAGTTTTCGGAGCAGCGTGAAGTGACTTAAACAGCCTCTAGGCGCTAGCAGTTTCCCCCCGGCCCCCGAGTTTCCCGCGCGACAGCCTTTCCGTGGTCAAGGCTGGAAATCCTCTTGAGTCACGAAAACAACCCCTGTTACGATCTACGTCCTCCACCGTGAGTGGGTTTACTTCGGCCCGCAGTGTCCGGAACTCCACACTTGATGCTGGGATCCTTGTCCTCTGTTTGTTACATCGTGCTGTTTCTTTTCCTTTCAAGGTTTCCTTTTAATTCCATTGCTTTTTCTTTCTTTTTTTACTTAAGTTTTCTCTTTGACTTAGTTTATCCTAGTGTCCGAGTATCATTCAGCCTAGTCGTAATGTTTCATACACAATCCAACCGATGTGTTTGCAAGCGAGTATTACTTCATCTTTGAGGGGGCCAAACTAAACCTAAATCTAAGCCCGTCATCACTTGTTCAAAGTTAAATAAACAAACTGGACATAAAACCATTCCATGTACGGAGTAATCGATAGGACAAATCAGAGAAGATTTTTAGCCACATAATGAATCACTTCTCTGTCAATCCATACTAGCCATTGCATAGCCCCGTAGCATATCCAGCACATGCAGAGACTTTGAATGTGTATTGATCCCCGAATTCAGTTGCTGAAGCTAGCTCTACCCATTTTCCAATTGTAGCATCTACTGGAAGCGCTGGCCAAGCTGCAGTCAAGTGCGACACAGGTGCGAGGTACAACCCTTACCTATAGACTACCGTATACTCGGAGGCAGCGCAAGAGAGGGGGGCAAGAAACAAGAAACACTCCTCGGACAAGTTCGCATTTTCCTCGGATGTTCATCACTTTTTCTTCACTAGGGTTCATTTTGTTTGGCTTCCCATCCCCTGGTCATTCTTATGCTTCTAATTATGTATATCGGTACGAGTACATAGCCTAGAACCAGGGTATGTATGTACTATGTAGACTACATGCCACGCTACAAAGAAACCCTGCTAGTTTGGTAGTTTGGTGCAGTTTCTGTGGCCTCGCCCCTCGCCCCTCGCCCCTCACACCACCCTTTCAACTGGCATTGTTTTGGAAGCTTCTCCGTGTCTCACCGTGACTACTTGCGGGCGAGATGCGATGTTGTATTGCCACGATAGGCTTATGTAGGCTTGCGCTCGTGCAGAAGCACCCCTTTTGTAATGTTGATCTGACAAGCCCACGCGTGCATGCTGGTGGCGATCTAGCAGGGGACGTCATGGGGGGTATAGAGTTGTTCTTTTCGATGTTTCCACTTTGACTCCTGCATTCTGCATTCCATATGAATTCCCTATTTGGAATCGAAATGGAATAATACTAGTCAGGTTCGTGGCAAGTAAGAGTATTTTACTCTCCCTCTGTTTTTGGAAAGAATGCAAGGTTATTTCCTGTACAAGCTAGTAGTATGTACATACTATATCCTCCAAATTTACAGTATGGTGTACCTTTCCCCATTCATCCCTGGGAGCTGGGCTTGACATTCTTTGTCCCATTCACACCCTCTACTCTTTGAACCCAACCAGACGGTTCACCTCGGTCTCAAAACCCTCAAGTCAAATACAAGTGCTCATGGCGTGTCCACCCTAGTCAATTGTCGCCGCCCCTCTGGTAAGCTAATGAGACAGCAGCGTCTTTGTTGGATCATTCCGGAGTTGACTTCGCTTTTTGCCAACTTAGTCTGGACTGGAAACTGAGAGGGTCTTGGCTTGGCCAACCAAGCCCCACTCGAAAAGCCACGAGTGCTGCACGCCATGCATTGCTCGGATCGTAGACCAATCTGGGTGATGCATACCTGTCAGCGTGAAAAATGTTGGAGGTTTTTTCTTGGTTTGATGTTTTCCTTATTTCGCTAGTCTGGAATGAGTTACGGCTGAGCCACTGGCTCATCGGTCTACTTTGGGGCACGTACCTGATCCTGAATCGTTGCACTCTCCCCATGCCATGCCAGGCCCACTCGGAGTGTCTCGGCTCTTATCTAATGGGCGTGGGGATGATATTGGCGCCCGCCACGTCGGGATCATTGGCTGGTTTTCCTTCGGGAATTAGACGTTTACAAAATAACAACTCGGACTTTTTTGGTGGCTGTTCTTTATACGAAAATTCCTTCAAATTTCTTCAATTCGTTCGTACCTCGTAGACATGAAGAGGGAGATGGGCAGAAATTAAGGAGGCCCCAAAAATGGAAGTCGAATAACACATCTCATGCCAGGTGTCAAAGAGGAAAAAAAAAACACAGTGCAAAGTAGAAGTGACCATGAGATAAACTAAAATGGAGTAGTGGATCAATGAAGTGTAAACGCCTTCCCTCTCCGTTTAAATGACACAGGAGATCGCGAAGGAAAGATTCCAAAATCGTTAAATAAGAAAGCATGGCACAAAAGGAGGGAATCAAAAATAAACAGCCCCCGGTAAAGCCAAGGCTGATAAACCCTGCACAAAATTTGAAAAGAAAGGATGACTGAAAATTGAAGATTGAAATAATAGACGAATACAGACTCGGTATGCTGGAAGATCCCACCTGTTCTTGAAAAGATCGTCGTGCAGGAACAAGAAGAAAACGGGGAATCGGGAATCGGGACATAGTAAAGTCGTGACGGGCATCAATCACACCAGATATCCACACATATACTTCATGCGCGGTCTTTTCTTAACCTACGCCCAAAAAGCCCCAGTCAGTCCCCTCCGGTTGATTCAAGATCCGGGTGGGGGTTTTGTACTGGTGAAAATTAGGATGGTATCCCACCATCATAGGCTGTCCATCTGGCAGCTGATGACCCGGGAATTGTGGTTGGTGGTACTCTGGCGGCATATAGTTTGTTCGTGGGTTAGGATCGTAGCGTTGTTGCATCATGTGCATATATTGCTGTTGCTGTTGCTGCTGTGGGTGTGCATGGTGTGGTGCGTGCTGCTGCGGAGCATGTGGCATATTCATCGATGAGGTGACAGGCACATTATGCGTAACGATTGGTGGCGCGGAGTCGTGTACTGGCACGGTTGCCATATGGACGCTGGGCGGCGAATAGAAATCATGGTTTGGAGTGGCCGAGTTCGGATAGTAAGGCTGCTGGGCTAGAAGATAGCTGTCGTTGCCATTCGGAATCGATACTGTCACCGGGGTATGGTGCTGATAAGAATGCTCGGAAGTCGCATCCTCCGAGGATGGCCGAGTCAAAGAGCCTGGCGGATGAGAACGATGTTGGTGTTTGGTGAGGGTCGTTTTGCGGCAGAAGCTGAATGAGGAAGGACCGAAGTCAGTTTGGAGGGGAGGACGGGGTAGGATCGCACTTTCCATATTAGCGAGGCTGGGGAACTTACCTTCTTTCACAAGTTGGTTCTTGACAAATATATGGTCTCTTACCAGTATGGATTCGTCGATGGCGAGCCAAACTTGAAGACTGGAATAAGTGTTAATTTTGAAGACCAGAAAATCGGTGAGGGGAGAAGTTTCAGTAATTTACATCGGAGAACGCTTTCTGACACCCTTCATGGTCACAGACATGAGGCTTTTCGCCAGTATGCGTGCGCGAGTGTACAGTCAAGGCGCTGCGTTGAATGAAGCTCTTGTTGCAATTCTCGACATTACAATGATAAGGTCGTTCATTGGTATGTATGCGATAATGGCGACAAAGATCTGACTTGCGATTGAAAGACTAGAATGGGGGAGATCAGGTCAGGTTTGGGGCCAAAAAGCAGGGTGAAATAAAATGAACGAGTGGACCGGTCCAAAATGAAAAGGATAGAAAAAGGAAGACAGAGGGTAAATCAAAGAAGAAATATAGAAAAAAGAGCATACCTTGCCACAATTCTCCCAAGAGCAGTTGAAGTCGCGCCCACTACGAGAAGCCATGACTGTGAGCGGGTTGGAGGTTCGAGCTTCAAGTTGCGGGGGAAGCGGGTCGCGGGAGCAAAGCGACGTGGAGATAAGAAGGGGTGTTCTTCGAAAGAGAAGAAAAAGAAATAGAAAAGTCAGCACATGCGAGGTGCCAATAATCCACAAGGATTCCGGGATACGCCTGTCAAGCCGGATGAATAGTAACCGGGATGGTTAAGAGAGCCTGGGGCATAATATATGTTTAATATAAAGGCAGGAGAAAGAGAAGGGAAAAAAAGGGACCCGAGTAGATGGGAAGGGAAAGAGAGGGAGGGGGGATGATAGACGATAAAAAGAGTTGGGGAGGGGCCACCAGCAGAAAAGAGAGAAAGAGAGAAGAGAGAGAGACAGACACAGAGAGAGAGAAGAGCAGCAAGCCAGTGATACTGACTAGGAACTGGAGACGCCTTTCTGGCAAATATCTGGGAAGGGAAATAAACGGTGCGGATAGGACCGTAAAAGGCAGTTTCATTAGAAATATGCGAATTAATTATTATTATTATTATTATTTTAATTGGGATTCATCGTTTCCAGGTATATTCCATTTTTTGATTATTTTCGATTATTTTATTAAATTAATATTTATTTGGGAGATTTAATTTTAGTGGCAGTACCGGGTACTCTAGTTCATCAGAGGGAAACAATCATCTGCCCTTTTTCTTAATCTCTCTCTCTCTTTTTTTTTTTTTTTTTTTTTTTTTTTTTTTCTTTTT
>Ga0102593_1000910_pt1 | contig 36651 bp, 34 predicted proteins | sample AraplaCol_mMS_r2_2_FD_76862 | JGI IMG/M metagenome (GOLD analysis project Ga0102593, IMG submission 76862) | Arabidopsis root microbial communities from North Carolina, USA - plate scrape MF_Col_mMS_r2 (SPADES assembly) (version 2) | ecosystem: Host-associated > Plants > Roots > Endosphere...
GGCCGCCACGATCGGCGCCGCATGCGGCTGCGCCGGCCGGGTGTATTTCGGATCGGTCGGCACCGGCTCGGGCATCTTGCCCAGCAGCCATGCGTCGAAGATCTTGCGCGCGATCGGCGCCGCCGTGCTGCCGCCGAAGCCGCCGTGTTCGACCGAGATGGCGACCACGATGGTCGGGTTGTCCGCCGGCGCGTAACCGACGAACAGCGCCTGGTGGCGCAGGTGGTACGGCAGCGAGTGCGGATCGAAACTCTGGCTGCCCTTGCGGCTGATCTTCTGCGCGGTGCCGGTCTTGCCGGCCATCAAGTACGGCGCGCCGGCGGCCATCGCACGGCCGGTGCCACCCGGTCCCATCGTCGCCATCATGCCTTCCTGCACCGCGCGCAGATTGCTCGCGCTATCGGTGATGCGCGACGGCTTGGGTTGCTGCAGGGGCAGCCACGGCGTGTCGTAACCGTCGCGCCGTTCGGCGACCAGATGCGGACGCACCAGGTTGCCGCCATTGGCGATCGCCCCCGTGCCGCGCACCAGCTGCAGCGTGGTCGCGATCCAGTAGCCCTGCCCGATGCCGGCGTTGACCGTCTCGCCCGCGTACCACGGCTCCTTGCTGCGCGTGCGCTTCCACTGCGGTGACGGCACGACGCCCTTGTTCTCGCCGGCCAGGTCGATGCCGGTCTTGTCGCCGAATCCATACTTGCGCATGTATTCGTCGAAGCGCTCGATGCCCATGTCGTAGGCGAGCTTGTAGTAATAGAAGTTCACCGACGCGGCGATCGACTTGCGCAGGTCCGTCCAGCCGGCGCCGCCGTGGGCGTCGCGCCAGCCGCGCTTCTGGCCGGGGATGTAGAACGTGCCGGTGGAGAACACCTTGTATTCGGGCGTGCGCAGGCCGCTGTCCAGGCCGGCCAGGCCGATCAGCGGCTTCACCGTCGAACCCGGCGGGCCGCCGCCGAGCACGTTGCGGTTGAACAGCGGGCGCGACGGGTTATCCATCAGCGCGCGGTAATCGACGTTGGAGATGCCGTTGACGAACAGGTTGGTGTCGTAGCCCGGCAGGCTGACCATGGCGAGGATCTCGCCGGTGCGCGGATCCATCGCGATGGCCGAACCGTCCATGTCGCCGAACGCGGTCACCATCGCCTGCTGCAGGTCCAGGTCGATGCTCAGGCGCAGGTCGGCGCCCGGCGTCGCCGGCACGTGGCCGACCTGCCGCATCGGACGGCCGTCGACGTTGGTCTCGATCTGCTCGTAGCCGACCTTGCCGCGCAGCGCTTCCTCGTAATAGCGCTCAAGGCCCGTCTTGCCGATGTGCGTGAGCGCGGCGCCGCCTTCGCCCAGTTCCTTCAGATCGTCGGCGTCGATGCGGCCGACGTAGCCGATCACGTGCGACAGCAGTTCGCCGTACGGATAACGCCGGTTGAGGTAGGGCACCAGGTCCACGCCGGGATAGCGCCAGCGGTCGACCGCGAAGCGCGCGGCCTCTTCCTCGCTCACGCGCAGCTTCAGCGTGATCGGCTTGTAGCCGCGGGTCGCGCGACGCTCGTCCTCGAAGCGGGCGATGTCCTCCGGCGACAGCGCGATGATCTTCCCCAGCGAGGGCAGCCAGGTGTCGTTCGCGCCGGCTTCGAACGGCGTCACTTCGATGCGGTAGGCCGGCACGTTGTCGGCCAGCACGCGGCCCTTCCGGTCCAGGATCAGCCCGCGCCCCGGCACCACCGGGCGCAGCTTCACGCGGTTGGCTTCCGAGCGCGTGGCGTAGTCGTCGTGCTCCCAGACCTGCAGGCGGAAGTACCAGAAGCCCAGCCCGCCGAGCGCGACGAGCACGCAGATGAAGGCGAAGGCGGAGCGCAGTCGGAACTGGTTGGCTTCGGCTGCGCTGTTCTTCAGGACGCGGCGACGCGGGCCCATCTCAGCGCGCCCTCCAGCGACCGTGGCGGAGCGAATCCAGCGCCACGTAGGCCAGCGGCCACAGCACCATGCCGGTCACCGGGGAGGCCCAGTGCAGCGGGTGCAGCGGCGCCATGCCGACGGCGATGCGGATCGCCGCCGTCACGATGCAGTCGTTGAGCAGCAGGCCGCCGATCGCCAGCGCCTGCTGCGACACCGGGAAGAACCGCAGTCGCGCGCGGAAGCGCTGGAGGATGTAGGCCATCACCACCAGCCGCATCGCCTGTTCGCCCAGCAGGCTGCCCGTCACCAGGTCGCCGAGCAGGCCGATGATGAAGGCCAGGCCGAGGCCGACGTGGTCGGGGTCTTCGATCACCCAGTACGCCAGCACCAGCGCCAGCCAGTACGGGCGCAGCGGCTGCACGGCCGGCGGCACCGGCACCAGCATCACCAGCAGCGCCACCAAGATGCTCACCGGGAGCACCCATTGCGGACGGACGCGCGTCATCGGCGGGCCTCCGGCTGGGTGGGCGCGGGCGTCGTCGTGGACGGCGCACGGGGTTTGGGCGAGGTGGCGGCAGGCGGCTTCACCGGCGTTGCCGTCGCCGGAGCGGCACCGCGCGTGGTGTTGGCTGGCTCGGCGTTGGCAGGCGCATTGGCGTTGCCGTTCTCAGCCGGCGTGCCCGTGGCGCCCTGCGTCGCGGGCGTGGCGCCGGCGGCCGGAGCCTGAGCCGCACCCGCCACGCCCGGAGTCGTGCCCGCCGCGGCCGGATCCAGCGGCGCGAACGCCGTCGCGGCCGGCAGCGGGTTCGGCATCGACAACAGGACCAGCACTTCGCGGCCACGATCCAGCTGCGCGGCGGGCGTCACTTCGCCGACGAGGAACGCGCGGCTGTCGTCGGGCTTCAGCGAGGCGATCTTGCCCACCGGGAAGCCCGGTGCGAAACGGCCGCCCAGCCCCGAGGTGACCAGCACATCGCCGACCTTCACGTCGCTGGACAGCGGAACGCTGGTCAGGCGCAGCTTGTCGCTGCGACCTTCGCCGTAGACGACCAGGCGCACGCCGTTGCGCGCGACCGCGACCGGCACCGCGTGCGAGGGATCGGTCAGCAGCAGCACGTTGGCGTACATCGGGGTGACAGCGATGACCTGGCCGAGCAGGCCGTTGGCGTCGATGACGTTCTGCCCGACCTGCACGCGTTCGCGCGAGCCAGCGTTGAGGACGAGCCGCTGCCGTGCCGGGTCGAGGTCGATGTCGAGCACCGGCGCGAGCACCACGTCGAGGTTGTTCGTCTGCGCCGCATCGAGCAGTCCGCGCAGGCGCGCGTTGTCGGCGGCCAGCGTCGCCAGTCGCGCCATGCGGGCTTGGTTGAGCATCAGGTCGTTGCGCAGGCGGCGGTTCTCGGCGGTGAGCTGCGTGAGCGTGCCGGCGTCCTCGCGGACGCGGTCGACCACCTGCCCCGGCCAGCCGGCGACCATCCACAACGGCTGCACCAGCAGCGTCACCTGCCGGCGGCCCTGCGCCAGCCAGCCGCCGCGATGGTCGAGCACGATCAGCACCACCGCCAACGCGAGATAGGCGAGCAGCTTGAGCGTGCCAGCCACGTCGCCGGAGCGTGCGGAAGTCGGTGGGCCGGCGTAAGTAGGCATCGGGGCCGGAAGAGGCGGATCAGGTGTGGGACTTCGACATTCGCGACCGGGCGGGTATCCCCCTCGTCCGGCCGCGATGCAGGTTCATGCCGGGACGCGACGGCCCGGGGCTTCGAAAGGCGAATACCCCGTGCCGGTGCCCGGTTTCGATCATTCCGGCGCGAAGAACTCGTTGCCGTGCATGTCGACCAGTTCCAGCGCGCGACCACCGCCGCGGGCGACGCAGGTCAGCGGATCGTCGGCAACCTGCACGTGCAGGCCGGTTTCCTCGCTGATCAGGCGGTCCAGGTCGCGCAGCAGCGCGCCGCCGCCGGTCAGGACGATGCCGCGCTCGGCGACGTCGGCGCACAGTTCCGGCGGGGTCTGCTCCAGCGCCAGCTTGATCGCCGAGACGATGCCGGCCAGCGGCTCGCGCAGGGCTTCGAGCACTTCGTTGGAGTTGATGGTGATCATCTTCGGCACGCCCTCGGCGAGGTTGCGGCCGGAGACTTCCACCGTCGCCGCCTTCTGCTGCGGGTAGGCGCAGCCGATCTCGAGCTTGATGCGCTCGGCCGTGGCTTCGCCGATCAGGGTGCCGTAGGTGCGGCGGACGTAGCTGATGATCGACTCGTCGAAGCGGTCGCCGCCGATGCGGACCGACGCGGAGTAGACGATGCCGTTCAGCGCGATGACCGCCACTTCCGTGGTGCCGCCGCCGATGTCCACCACCATCGAGCCGCGGGCCTCGGTCACCGGCATGCCGGCGCCGATGGCGGCCGCCATCGGTTCCTCGATCAGGTAGACCTCGCGGGCGCCGGCCTCTTCGGCCGATTCCTTGATCGCGCGGCGCTCGACCTGGGTCGAGCCGCAGGGCACGCAGACCAGCACGCGCGGGCTCGGGCGCAGGAAGCGGCTCTTGTGCACCTTGCGGATGAAGTGCTTGAGCATCTCTTCGGTGTAGGTGAAGTCGGCGATGACGCCGTCCTTCATCGGCCGGATGGTCGTGATGTGGCCCGGGGTGCGCCCGAGCATCATCTTGGCCTCGCTGCCGACCGCCGCCACGGTGCGATTGCCGCCGATCAGGCGGTCCTGGCGCACGGCAACGACCGACGGCTCATTCAGGACGATCCCCTGGCCGCGGACGTAAATGAGGGTGTTCGCCGTGCCCAGGTCGATGGACAGGTCGTTGGAAAACATGCCGCGAAACTTCTTGAACATCGAGGATCGGCCGTCGAAAGGTGGGGGCGTGAGAGGCGCGTGAGGGGTTCGCTAGCCTAGCAACCGCCCCCTTGCGGCACAAGGAAAAAACCTGCAAATCCGGGCACTTCGTGCCCTCTCCCGTCACGTTTCAGAAGGGTCCTAGGCCTGACTGGGGGCGACGGTTCAGGCAAGGGGTCGCTGGCCCCGGACGCCCCCACCGGCTACCCTAGCGCCCGCGCGGCCCCGGGCCGGCGCCGAGCGACTCCACGCACCCCGCCGCAGCCGCGTCCCGGCCGGCCTTTCGACTTTGGGAATTTCGATGTCTGCACTGATCTGCGGCTCGCTGGCCTTCGACACCATCATGGTGTTCCCGGACCAGTTCAAGAACCACATCCTGCCCGACAAGGTGCACATCCTGAATGTGTCCTTCCTGGTCCCGCGGATGCGCCGCGAATTCGGCGGCTGCGCCGGCAACATCGCCTACAACCTGAAGCTGCTGGGCGGCGATCCGATCCCGATGGCCACCGTCGGCCAGGACTTCGCGCCGTATCGCGAGCACTTCGAACAGTGCGGCATCAACCTGTCGCAGGTGAAGGAGATCGAAGAACTCTTCACGCCGCAGGCCTTCATCACCACCGACCACGACAACAACCAGATCACCGCGTTCCATCCGGGCGCGATGATGCGTTCGTACGAGAACCACGTGCGCGACGTGAAGGGCGTGACGTTCGGCATCGTCAGTCCCGACGGCCGCGAAGGCATGCTGCAGAACGCGCAGGAATTCGCCGACCTCGGCATTCCCTTCATCTTCGATCCGGGCCAGGCCATGCCGTTGTTCAACGGCGAGGAACTGCGCAACTTCATCGAGCTGGCCGACTACGTCACGGTCAACGATTACGAGTCCAACCTGCTGCAGGAACGCACCGGCTGGAGCGAGAACGACATCGTCAAGCGCGTGAAGGCGTACATCACCACGCGCGGCCCGCACGGCTCGCAGATCCACACGCCCGAGAAGACCTACGACATCCCGCCCGCGCACGAGCGCCGCGTGACCGATCCGACCGGTTGCGGCGACGCGTTCCGCGCCGGCCTGATCTACGGCATCGAGAAGGGCTACGACTGGCTCACCATCGGCCGCATGGGCAACCTGATGGGCGCGCTGAAGGTCGAACACCCGGGCACGCAGAACCAGCGCTTCGACTTCGAAGAGTTCAGCGAACAGTTCAAGCAGCAGTTCGGTTACGCGCTGTAATCGGCAACTGTCCGAAGCAGGGAAAAACGAGCGGGAAACCGCTCGTTTTTCATTTGGCGCATCACATCATGTGCGCCAGCCACAACATCTCCGGCGCGGCGAGTCGTTCGAACTGCGCATACGGCATGCGCACCACTTCGGTGTGGTTGCCGGCGTTGAACGCGATCTCGTCCTGGTGCGCCAGTCGCGAATCGATGTAGACCGGCATGCCGTAGAGATGGCCGAACGGCGGCATCGCACCGGGTTCGCAATCGGGGAACGCATCGCGGAACTCGGTTTCCTCCGCCAGTTCCACCGGAACGCCGCCCAGCGCCAGCGACAACCGGTACAGGTCCGCGCGATACGTCGCCGGCATCACCACCATGGCAAGCCGGCCATCGGCCTTGAGCATCACCGTCTTGGCGAAGTGGTTGGGCTCCACGCGCACCGCCGATGCGGTCTCGTGCGCCGTCACCGTGCGCGGATGCGTGAGCGTCGTGTAGGGCGCCTGGCCCTGGTCGAGCAGGTTGTGCAGACGTGGGGAGAGCATGGCGTCCTCCACCTCGCGAAGGCTGCAGTCCGTTGCCGCGTCGCGCAGTGAACTGGATCCGACGCCCGCGTCCCGCGGTGCGCCGCCCGATGCACGAAACGACCGGCATCGACCGCGAGCTTACGGCCGCGCGCGTAAGGCGCATGTGCAGGCGCCCATTTAGGCGATTCCAGCAGTGGCGGGCTACTCCGGCGCGTATTCGGACGCCGCGCGCTCCAGCCACGCCGGCAGGTCGCGGCGCCGCACACGGGCGCGACGGGCGTCGGCCAGCCGCGCGAGCATGTAGGCGCGTCGCGCCTCGTCTTCTCCGGCAAGCCGCAACGCGAGGTCGCGGTCCATCCAGCCGCGGATCTTCCAGAGCAGGCCGACGTGCAGCGCCACCACCAGCACGGTGGTGACCACCACGACGACGTAGGCGATGTTCACGCGCGATATTCCGCGCCGCTCAGTTCCACTTCGGCATCTTCGAAGGATCCAGCCCGCCCACTTCGAAGACCGCCGTGCGCGTGCCGCCGGCCTTCACCGGGAACTCGATGGCGATGACCTTCGCGCCCTTCACCGTCTTCCACAGCATCTTCTCGTCTTCGATGAACATCGCGATGGCTTCGTCGGTCTTCGGACGGCTCGCGGCCACCGGCTTGGGCGCGGCGTCGTCGACCTTCAGCTTCACCTTGCAGCCGCCGTAGCAATCGAAGTCGCCCTTCTCCAGCACGAGGTAACTGCTGCGGCCCCAGTCGGGGCGATCACGGAAGATCAGCTGCACCGGGCGCGGACCGCTGCCGTCGGTGTCCACGTACTCCTTCGCGTAGATCGACGCGGAGATCTGGTCGCCCTTCCCCACCGGCTGCGACTGGTAGGTCCACAACGCGGCGGTGCGGCGCTGCTCGCGCGCCTGCGCGGCTTTCTCCTTGACCTCGTTGTAGCGCGATTCGATGCGGCCGAAGGCAGCGCTCGCCGGATACTGCGCGGAGAGCACGTCGCCGTGCGCACGCGCGAGTTCCCAGTTCTGCTTGCCGTACTCGGCTTCGAACGACTTCGCCATTTCCTCCGCCGCCTGTTCCTTCGCGGCGGCCTGCGCGGCCGCCTCGGCCTTCGGATCGCTCGCCGGCTGGCATGCGGCCAGTGCGCCTGCGAGCGCGATGGCGGACCACTTGGTTGCGTGTTTCATCGTTCGTGTCCTTGTTCGATCATTCTGCTTCGATCAGCGCGGTCACCGCCTGCGCGACCGCTTCGGGCTTTTCCAGGATCGACATGTGCCCGCATCCGTCCAGCAGCACGCGCCGCGCCTGCGGCATGCGTTGCGCGTAAAGATCCAGCGCGCTCGCGTCGATCACCGCGTCCTGGCGGCACCATAGCAGCAGCGCGGGCTGGCGGATGTGCGCGGCATTCTCACCGGGAAGGAAGCGTTCCGCGCCGCGGCCGATGCGGTCGAGCACGGCCTGTTCGAACGCCGCATCCTGTTTGCGTCGCTCGATGTAGATGCGGTCCGCGGGCCACGGAATCGTCGGCTTCGCGGCATCGTCGAAGAACACCGTGTCGAGATAGCGCTTCAGCGAAGCCTCGTCGTACACGGCGAATGGATTCTTGCCGGCCAGCACGTCGATGCCGAAGCGGTTGTCGTGGAAGCGCACGCCGGCCGCGTCGATCAGGCCGACACGCGCGACGCGATCAGGGTGCTGCGCGGCGGCGAGCGCGACAACGCCGCCACCCATCGAATGGCCGAGCAATACGACGCTTTCATTGGGCGATACGGCATCGAGGAAACGCGCGACGCGTCCCGCCTGCGCGAGGAAGCCGTAGTCCGCACCTTCGACACGATTGGATTCGCCCCAGCCCGGAAGGTCGGGAACGATGACGCGGTAACGATCACGCAACAGGCGCGCGACAGGAAACCAGTTTTCCTTGCTGCCGGTGAAACCGTGCAGCATCACGATCGTCGGCGCGCCGTGCGGTGCGTCGTCGTTGTAGGCGTAGACCCAGCGGTCTTCGCCGATCTGCACGCTCGCCTTCGATAGCCCTGCCGCGATGCGCTGGCGGGTGAAGTCGCCGCTGATGAGTGCGTAGGGGTTGTGCCAGAGGAGTGCCGCTGCGAGGAACAGCAACGCGATGGCGACTATCGCAACAATCCGCAGTTTTCGATTGCGCAAGTCAGCTCTCCCTCCCGGCGATTACTCCCTCCCCTGCTTGCAGGGGAGGGTTGGGGAGGGGTGAAGTGCGCCGCGCCACACGCTTGATGGAGCGGCGCTGACGCTCGGCGCTGGCGCGCCCCCGCCCCAAGAAACGCAGTGGCTTACGACTTCGCCGGCTGCTTCGCCTTCGCGATCAGTTCTTCCACCGACTGCGTCGTGATCGGGTGATAGCCCGCACGCGCCTTGGCGAAGGTCTCTTCGGCCAGCTTCAGGCCTTCGGGCGTTTTCACCAGTTCGGCGTACGTCGGCATGATCAGCTTGCGACGGCCCACGCGCGCGATGAATTCCGCCGCGGCGGCATTCGCCTGCGCGTAGCCGCTACGCACGGCCAGCGGATACCAGCGCTGCGCGATCTCGCCGTTGGGCGTGCCGGTGAAATGGAACGCGGCGTCGAGCGCGGCCAGCTGTTCGGGCTTGAGCTTCTCCGGCATGCCGTCGATGAAGTGCACCCACTCCTGCGTGCTCCACTTCGCCGTGGCGTCCTTGGCCGGCAGCGTGCCGCTGTCGAGCCACGCCTTGCGCGCCGCATCCACCGCATCGAAACGCGGCGAGACGGTCTTCGGCGCGGTGTCCGGCACGCCCGGCTCGTAGATCCACTGGTCGAGCTCGGCTTCGGTCACCTTGCCCGGATACTTCGCCAGCAGGTTCGCCTTGGCGTACTCGACGAAGGTCGTCGTCGGGATCGACTGGAACGCGAAATGGTTGAAGTATTCCTTCAGGAACGGGTCGAACGCCTCGCGGCCGTAGCGCTCTTCCAGGAACTGCAGGAACCATGCGCCCTTGGTGTAGACGGTCGAGCTGCTCTGGCCATCCGGATCGGCCAGCGTGCCCGGGCGCAGCGCCAGCACCTGCAGCTTCGGATCCAGTTCCTTGTATTCGGCGGCCAGCTCGTTGCGCGCGATGACCTTCTCCATGTCGGCCATTTCCTTGCCGTAGAGGTCTTCGACGATGCGGTTCTCGACGTAGCTGGTGAAGCCTTCGTTGAGCCAGCTGTCCTTCGGCGTGGAGAAGGTCACCAGGTTGCCCGACCAGCTGTGCGCCAGCTCATGCGCGACCAGCGACACCAGCGACTTGTCGCCCACGATCACCGTCGGCGTGGCGAAGGTCAGGCGCGGGTTCTCCATGCCGCCGTACGGGAACGACGGCGGCAGCACGAGGATGTCGTAACGGCCCCAGCGATACGGACCGTACAGGCGTTCGGCCGTCTGCATCATCTTGTCGGTGTCGGCGAATTCGGTCGCCGCCTTCTTCACCGTGCCCGGCTCGGCCCACACGCCGGCGCGTTCGCTGATCGGCTGGAAGACCAGGTCGCCCGCCGCGATCGCCAGCAGATAAGACGGAATCTTCTGCGGCATCGTGAAGGTGTAGTCGCCGTCGCGCGCGGCCTTGGGATCGTTGTCGGCGCTCATCAGGACCATCGCGTCCTGCGGCGCGGTGACGTGCGCGGTGTAGGTGAAGCGCACGCGCGGCGTGTCCTGCAGCGGCACCCACGAACGCGCGTGGATCTGCTGCGACTGACTGAACATGAAGGGCGTCTTCTTGCCCTGCGTCATTTCCGGCGTGAGCCACTGCAGGCCCGAGGCATCGGGCGAGGTGTGGTAGGTCACGCGGATGCGCGGATTGCGCGCCGGCGTTTCGATGGTGAGCTTGCTGCCCAGCACCTTGTCCTTGTCGGCGAGCGCGAACTTCAGGTCTTCCCACTTTCCGTCGGCACGTTCGCCGACGACCTTCTCGATGGTGAGATCGCGCGTGTCGAGCACCAGCTGCGTGGCGTTCTGATCCAGCCAGTCCAGCGTGTAGGTCGCGCTGCCGCCGAGCTGCCGGTTGTCGAAGTCGACCTTCAGTTCCAGCGCGAGGTCGTTGATGCGGACCTTGTCGGGCTGCGCGAAGGAGTATTCGTCGACTTCGGCGGTCGTCTTCTGGTCTGCAGTGGTCACGGCGGCGGTGTCCTTCGCGGGCGTGGCGGCGGGCGGCGCGGCGTCGCGCGAGCAACCGGCGGCAAGGGCAGCGGCGAGGCACAGGGTCAGCATCGAATAACGCATGGGAGAACCGGTTCTGGCGGGTGAGCAGCCGAGTGTAGCGCGGCCGGGCGGCCCGCCTCACGCGACGCCGATGTGCGGCGGGCGGCCCGCCGGGCGCGTCGTCCCGGGGCCTGCGTCGAGCCGCCGCGGCGGTGCCTTCGCGGCCCTGGTTTGCCGAAGCGGGAGTGTCCGCGCGCCACGGGCCCGGGTCCCGGCGTTCGCCGGGATGACGGTGAGGAAATCAGATCGATGCCGCCGTTGCGGCGTTCGCGATGGGTTTCGCGCCGCGAAACCCATCCTGCGAGGCGCTCAACGCGCCGCGCGTTCGATCAGACCTTGTAGCCGGTATGGATCGCCACGATCCCCGCCGACAGGTTGCGATAGTCGCAGCGCGCGAAACCGGCGGACTGCATCATCGACTTCAGCTCGTCCTGCGGCGGATGCTTGCGGATGCTTTCGGCGAGGTACTGGTAGCTGTCGGCGTCGTTGGCGAACAGCTTGCCCAGGCGCGGCAGCACCTGGAAGGAATGGAAGTCGTAGATCGGCTTGAACCACTCGGCCTTCACTTCCGAGAACTCCAGCACGCGCGCCTGGCCGCCGACCTTCAGCACGCGATGCATCTCGCGCAGCGCGGCGTCCTTGTCGGTGACGTTGCGCAGGCCGAAGGCGATCGTCACCAGGTCGAAGCTTCCATCCGGGAACGGCAGCTTCTCGGCGTTCATCTGCACGTATTCGAGGCCGGCGACCTTGCCCATGTCGGTCATGCGGTCGCGACCCACGCGCAGCATCGCGCCGTTGATGTCGCCCAGCACGATGCTTCCCGAACTGCCCACGCGATCGCGCAACAGCAGTGCGATGTCGCCGGTGCCGCCGGCCAGGTCGAGCACGCGGTCGCCGCGCTTGACCTGGCAGGTGCCGACGAAATAGCGCTTCCAGACGCGATGCACGCCCATCGACATCAGGTCGTTCATCAGGTCGTAGTTGCGCGCGACGGACGAGAACACCTGGCCGACCAGCTTCTGCTTCTCGCCCGTGGGCACGTTGCGGAAACCGAAGTGGGTCGTGCCGGATGTGGCGTCTGGCTTCTGGGAGGGATCGTTCATCTGGCGATTATCGCACCCCGTGCGAGAATTCACGCCGCTGGCCGGGCCTCGCCTTCTCCCCCGGGCCGCCGGAAGGAGGACGAATCGCGCAATGAGCTCGTACGCGCCGCGCGAATGGCTGCCTCACGAACGGCCGACCCTCCCCGGGTCGCCTTCCACCCCGCTGCACTCGCCCCGGCGCCGGCTGGCCTTCGCGCTGGTGGGTTTCCTGGTGGCGATCACCGGCGGCCTCGGCAACGCGCTGGTCACGGTCAACCTGCAGAACCTGCAGGGCGCGCTGGGCGCGACGCTGGCGGAGATCCAGTGGCTGCCGGCCGCGTACGTGATGACCAACGTCTCGGCGAACCTGATGCTGGTGAAGTTCCGCCAGCAGTTCGGGTTGCGGCTGTTCACCGAGGTCTTCCTCGCGCTCTACGTGCTGGTGGCGTTCGCGCACCTGTTCGTGCACGGGCTCGAATCGGCGATCGCGGTGCGCGCCGCGCATGGCATCGCAGGCGCGGCGCTGAGCACGCTCGGGCTGTACTACATCATGCAGGCCTTCCCGGCGGCGTACCGGCATCGCGGGCTGGTGATCGGCATCGGCGTCGCACAGCTGGGCACGCCGCTGGCGCGGATCTTCTCGACCGAGCTGCTCGAATTCGGCGAATGGCGCGGGCTGTACCTGTTCGAGCTGGGGCTTGCGCTGGTGGCGCTGGGCGGCGTGCTGATGCTGCGCCTGCCGCCGAGCGACCGCCTGAAAGTGTTCGAGAAGAAGGACTTCATGACGCTGGCGCTGTTCGCGCCGGGCATGGCGCTGCTCTGCGCGGTGCTGTCGCTGGGGCGCGTGGACTGGTGGTTCGAGGCCGAATGGATCGGCTGGGCGCTGGTCGGCAGCATCGTGCTGCTCACCGGCGCGATCGCGCTGGAGCATTTCCGCGACAACCCGCTGATCAACACGCGCTGGCTTGCGAGCGGGACGATGATGCGGCTCGGATTGTCGGTGCTGCTGATCCGCTTCGTGTTGTCCGAGCAGAGCACCGGCGCGGTCGGTTTCATGCAGGCCCTGGGCCTGACCAACGAACAGATGCACCGGCTGTTCTGGATCGTGGCGTTGGGCTGCGTGACCGGCATCCTCGCCAGCGCGCTCACCGTGCGGCCGGGGCGGATGATCATCCCGTCCTCCATCGCGTTGGCGTGCATCGCCATCGGCTCGTTCCTGGATGCGCAGTCCACCAGCCTCACGCGGCCGCAGGACCTGTACTTGAGCCAGTTCCTGATCGGCTTCGGCAGCACGTATTTCCTCGGGCCGACGATGCTGCTGGGCATGGGCCGGGTGATCGGCGAGCCGCGCAACTTCATCAGCTGGGTGGTGCTGTTCGGCATGGCGCAGAACCTGGGCGGGCTGGTCGGCACGGCGGTGCTGGGCACGTTCCAGACCGTGCGCGAGAAGTACCACTCCAGCCAGCTGGTCGAACACCTGACGCTGCAGGACCCGCTCGTCGCCGCGCGCGTGCAGGCGGGCGCGGCGGCGTATGCGCCGGCCATCGCCGATCCCGCCGCGCGCAACGCGCAGGGCATCCGCGCGCTGGGCGCGGCGGCTTCACGCGAGGCCAACGTGCTGGCCTACAACGATGTGTTCATGCTGATCTCGGCCGTCGCCATGGTCACGATGGCGTGGATGCTGATCCATCGCCTGCAGCTGCTGCGCCGCGACCGCGCCGCCGCGCGCGCTGCGGCTTCCCCTCTTCCTTCTCCGACGCCCGCTCCATGAATTCCCCCGCCCCCACCGATCCCGTCGCAACCGCCAATGCCGACCGGAAGAAACGCCGGCGACGCTGGCAGATGGCCGCCTTCGCCGGCGTCGCGCTGGCGGGCGTTCTGGTCGTCCTCTACGCGTGGCACCTGCCGCCGTTCCGTACTGCGATCCAGACCACCGAGAACGCCGCGGTGCACGGCCAGGTCACGATCATCGCGCCGCAGCTGGCCGGCTATGTCACGCAGGTGGCGGTGCAGGATTTCCAGCACGTGAAGCAGGGCCAGCTGCTGGTGCAGATCGACGACCGCATCTACCGGCAACGCCTCGAACAGGCGCAGGCGCGCTTGCAGAGCGAACAGGCCGCGCTCGCGAACGCCGCGCAGCAGCAGCGCAGCGCGGCGGCAGGCATCGAACAGAGCGAAGCGGCCGTGCGTAATGCGCAGGCGCTGCAGCACAAGGCCGAAGCGGACCTGAAACGCATCGAGCCGCTCGCGCGCCAGCAATTGCTCTCGCAGGCCGACCGCGACCAGGCGCAGGCCGCCAGCACGCAGGCCCTGGCCGGTGTGTCCGAAGCGCAGGCGGGCCTGGAAATCGCGAAACAGAACGCACGCAGCGTCACGGTCAACATCGGCGTGCTCGAAGCCGCCGTGTCCAGCGCGCAGGCCGCGATCCGCCTGGCGGAAATCGACCTGGAGAACACCCGCATCCTCGCGCCGCGCGACGGCCAGCTCGGCCAGGTCGGCGTGCGCGTGGGCGCGTACGTCAACGTCGGCACGCAGTTGATGGGCCTGGTGCCCGAGCGCATGTGGGTCGTGGCGAACATGAAGGAAACGCAGATGCAGTACGTGCGCATCGGCCAGCCGGCGACGTTCACCGTCGACGCGCTCGGCGGCGCGCGGCTGAGCGGGCGCGTGGAGGAGATCTCGCCCGCGACCGGCTCCGAGTTCGCCGTGCTTCCCGCCGACAACGCCACCGGCAACTTCGTGAAGATCGCCCAGCGCATCCCGGTGAAGATCGCGATCGACGCCGACCAGTCGCTCGCGCCGCGCCTGCATCCGGGCATGTCGGTGGAAGTGAGCATCGACACCTCCGGCGCGCCACGGGATGCACGGCGCTGAGCCGCGCTGGCATCATGGCGGCATGTCCGATGCGATTCCCACGCTGCGCTGGCAGGCGCTCACGTTCGCGCAGCTCGATGCCGCCACGCTCTACGCACTGCTGAAGCTGCGTTCGGAGGTGTTCGTCGTCGAGCAGCGATGCGTCTACCTCGATCCCGACGGCAAGGACGCGCATCCCGATGCGCTGCACGTCGTCGGTCGCGCCGAGGACGGCGGCATCGCCGCGTACCTGCGCATCCTGCCGGCGGGACTGAGCTATCCGCAGGTCAGCTTCGGCCGCGTGCTCACCGCGCCGGCGTATCGCGGGCGCGGGCTGGGCGACCCGCTGGTGCGCGTGGCGCTCGACGAAATCGAACGCCGCTGGCCCGGCACCGACGTGCAGATCGGCGCGCAGGCGCATCTTGAGCATTACTACGCGCGCCACGGTTTCGTGCGCAATTCCGACACCTACCTCGACGACGGCATCCCGCACATCGACATGCTGCGCGCCGCTGGAGCATTGAAATGATCGAAACCCCCGACTACCGCGCCCTGCTCGCCACCGCCGTCGCCGAAGCCCGTCAGGGCCTGGCCGAAGGCGGCATTCCGATCGGCGCCGCGCTGTACCACGACGACGGACGCCTGCTCGGCTGCGGCCACAACCGCCGCATCCAGGAGAACGATCCGTCCGTGCACGGCGAAACCGATGCCTTCCGCAAGGCCGGTCGCCAGCGTCGTTATCGCGACACGATCATGGTCACCACGCTGGCGCCGTGCTGGTACTGCAGCGGCCTGGTGCGGCAGTTCAACATCGGCACCGTGGTGGTGGGCGAATCGGTGAACTTCCGCGGCGGCATCGACTGGCTGCGCGAGAACGGCGTGAAGGTGATCGACCTGGAAGACGCCGAATGCATCGGCATGCTGGGCGATTACATCGCCGCGAATCCGGAAGTCTGGAACGAGGACATCGGCGAGGATTGAGCGCGCCGCCGGATTTCCGGGGAAACAGAATCCGGAAACAAAAAAGGGAGGCGCGCTGCGCCTCCCACAACCAATTTATATAACGCACCGGGGCTTGCGGCAAGCCCGCACGCGTGGTGCAGCATCGCCGGCCTGTCGAACCGACAGGGCAGCGGAGCGATGCAGATGGGCGATTCGACGACCTACTACCACGGCACGAAAGTCGATCTCGACGTCGGCGACCTGATCGAACCCGGCCGGATCTCCAACTACGGAAAGCGCAATGCGGCGAAGTTCGTTTACCTGAGCGCCACGCTGGATGCAGCGATCTGGGGCGCGGAACTGGCCGTCGGCGACGGGCGCGGCCGCGTCTATATCGTCGAACCGACCGGGCCGATCGAGGACGACCCGAACCTCACCGACAAGCGCTTCCCCGGCAATCCCACCAAGTCGTACCGATCCGCGCAGCCGTTCCGCGTGGTGGGCGAAGTCGTCGAGTGGGAAGGCCATGCGCCGGGGCGCTTGAAGGAGATGCGTGAGCATCTGGAGAAGCTCAGGCTGGCGGGGGTGGAGGCGATCGAGGAGTGAATCCAGCCATGGACAAGTTACGCTGGACACCGACTCCATTCCCGGCTTGTAGCGGACTATCGATGCGCAACCGACGCTGGATTCCAGGCATCGCGAAAAACGCCGCAATCGCAGCGGCGGCACTTGGCCTCGGCCTGCTGCTCGCGGCTTGCTCGATGGAGGTTGCACTCACTGATGTAAGCAGCGAGCCCAGGTTCCAGCCGCTGATTGGCGAACGATTCGAGATCATCGGCCCCGTGTACGCGTATGGGATCCGGCACCACTCAGGCGCGCCCGTGGAATACGTCACGTTGCTTCCGCCTCCGGGGATTGGAGGGTACGAAGTAGGTTTCGAGGCGCCACTCGCCACCGGCTCCGTCCTCACTATCGCGAAGGTAGTGAAGACCAATCTCGTGTTCGATAACGGTCTTGCCTTCATCGTGACCTTGGAAGGCACGACCTTGCCTGCTGCTGTCCCGGTAAGAGTCGAGCTGAACAGAGGTAATGAAGGCAACGGCTCGGCTGAGCTGAATCCTGACATCTACAGGAGGGTGCCAGCGCGCAGTCGATAGGCGCGAAGGCAGGCCTCTTTCAACCGGATGCGACGACGCCGCATCCCACCCAGGGCCCAACCTTCGCCACTGGCCCGCGGCCGCCGGCATCGTCAGGATCCGCCCATGCATTGCCCTACAGGCTTCGAGACCCGCCATGACGCCCGCGACGTGCTCCGCACGCACCGGCACGACGGCGCCTACGCGGCGCTCGTGATCGACGGCAATCACGTCGAGATGAGCGCTGACGGCCCGGTCGACTGCGTGCCCGGCACGCTGGTGCTGCATCCGCGCTGGCACGCACATGGCAACCGCTTCGGCAGCGTGGGCGCGAAGGTAGTGAACCTGGACCTGGACGACGACTTCACCAGCGGCGCACTGCGCGTGTTGCGCGTGAACGACGCGAAGGAAGCATTGGCGGTGTTCACGCGTGCGCCGCAGCGCTTGGGCGAACTGATCGAAGCATGCAAGTCGGCGCCGGTGCCGACGCTGCAACCGTGGCAGCACGCGTTCCTTCGCGAACTGGAAGACGGCGAGCTGGAGATCGCGACGCTCGCGCAACGGGCGGGCGTATCGCTCGAACACGCTTCGCGCACGTTCGTGAAATCGCACGGCATGGCGCCGCAACTGCTGCGTCGCGAACTGCGCTGCCGCCGCGCCCTGCGCCTGCTCTCCGGTGGAATGGCGCTGGCCGAGATCGCCAGCGTGAGCGGCTTCTCCGACCAGGCGCACCTCACGCGTACCCTGCGCGCCGCGACGGGCGCCCCGCCCTCGCAGCTGCGCCGGCAGATCAAATCCGTTCAAGACGCCATCCCACGGGTCGCGCTGCAATGAGCGCGAAGGCGGCCGTCGGCCGTCCACCGAACGGATTCCCCATGTCCCGCACGACCTTCCGCATCGCTCCGCTGGTGTTCGCGCTCGCCGCCGTGCTGCCGTCCGCGCACGCCGCGCCGCCCTCCTCCACGCCGGCCGCCACCGCCGCCATCGCCGAATCGACCAACGCCATCCTGCAGGGCGACAGCCAGCGCGCGGTGAGCGCACTGCGCGCCTCGCCGGCCGACGGCTTCGTCGAGAAGGACGCGGTGTACCGCGCCTGCATGCTCGCGCGCCATGCCGATGCGCCGGTGTTCGCGACCGACGGCATCGAGGACCCATTCGCCCGGCAGATCCTGCACGACTACCAGGACTACTGGTGGCACGCGATGAAGGCGCCGCAGCAGCGCGCGCAACTGGAAGCGAAACTGCTGGCGACGCTGCGCAAGCGCATCGGCCCCGACGCGAACGACGCGAAGGACATGGACGCCCTGGAACCCATCCTGCAGGGACAGCTGCTCGCGCACGGGTATCGCGCTCAGCTTGGCAGGACGATGCCGCTGCGCGAGCTGATGATGTGGCGCAAGCAGGAAACGCGGCCGTGGAAGGTCGAGCTGCCCGAAGGCCCGTACACGGTGAAGGTCGAACTGCTCGAAGACTGGGCCAGCCGCGGCTGGACCTCGTACGGACGTTGCGAACGCGGTTCCGCCGGCGGCTGGGCGACCGCCGAGGCGCTGTACGCCGTCGTGCCGAGCTACACCGAAGGGCTCGACAGCGAAGCGTTCCGCGTGGTCTTCCTCGGCCATGAAACGCAGCACTTCGCCGACCAGAACGCGTTCCCGGGCCTGGCCTCGTGGGAACTGGAATACCGCGCCAAGCTCGTCGAACTGGCACAGGCGCGCGAAGTCAGCGCCAAGCGACTGGGCAGCTTCATCACCGCGCAGGGCGACGATCCGGATTCGCCGCACACCTACGCGAACAAGCGCGTGGTCGCCGACCTCACCGCGCGGCTGGGCGAATCGCCGGACAAGGTGAGCATCGAGCGCCTGCAGCAGGCCGCGCGCGACCAGCTGGTGGAGGACACCGCGCGTCGCAAGGCCGCCGCGTCGCAGGGAACGGCGACCAAGGGCGACGCTGTCGCGCGTTGACGCGACTGTGGCATGGTGGCGGCCCGCCCACACGCAAGGCCGCCGCCATGTCCGAACACATCGCTTCGATCCGCTGGATCCGCAACGGCCAGCCGTTCGACTACGAACACTATCCGCGCGATCACGAAGTGCGTTTCGAGCGCGGCCAGCGCATCACCGGCTCGGCGGCGCCGGCGTATTTCGGCAGCGCGGAAGGCGTGGATCCCGAGGAAATGCTGGTCGCCGCGCTGTCGTCGTGCCACATGCTGACGCTGCTGGCGGTCGCGGCGAAGAAAGGTTTCACGGTCGACGCGTATGAGGACGACGCGGTCGGCACGCTCGGCAAGAACGCCGAAGGCCGCGCGGCGGTGACGCATGTGACCTTGCGTCCGAAGATCACCTTCGCAGGCGATGCGCCGGATGCGGCAGCGCTGGAGAAGCTGCACGAATCGGCGCACCGGAACTGTTTCATCGCCAGCTCGGTGAAGACCGAGGTGACGGTGGAGCCGCGGTAAGGGCAGCCCCCTGTAGCCCGGGTAAGGCCGAAGGCCGCACCCGGGGCCGTCACGCCCGACCCGGGTGCGGCCTTCGGCCTTACCCGGGCTACAGAAGCGTTGGTACGTTGGCGCTTACAGGATGTACCGGCTCAGATCCGGATCCTGCACCAGCTCGCCCAGGTGGCTGTCGACGTATTCGCGGTCGATCTTGACGCCCTGCCCGCCACGATCCGGCGCTTCGTAACTCAGCACGTCGAGCAGGCGTTCCAGCACCGTGTGCAGGCGACGCGCACCGATGTTTTCCTGGCGCTCGTTCACCTGCGCGGCGATCTCGGCAAGACGATCCACCGCATCCGGCGTGAACTCCAGCCCGACGCCTTCGGTGCGCAGCAGCTCGACGTACTGCGTCGTCAATGCCGCCTTGGGCTCGGTGAGGATGCGCACGAAGTCGTCCTTGCTCAGCGCCGAAAGTTCGACGCGGATCGGGAAACGGCCCTGCAATTCCGGGATCAGATCGCTGGGTTTGGCCAGGTGGAACGCACCCGAGGCGATGAACAGGATGTGGTCGGTCTTCACCGGGCCGTACTTCGTGCTCACGGTCGAACCTTCCACCAGCGGCAGCAGGTCGCGCTGCACGCCTTCGCGGCTGACATCGCCGCCGGTCACGCCGGCTTCGCTGCGCTTGGCGACCTTGTCGATCTCGTCGATGAAGACGATGCCGTGCTGCTCGCAGGCTTCGATCGCCGCCTCGCGCACTTCGTCCTCGTTGACGAGCTTGCCGGCTTCCTCTTCGGTGAGCTGCGCGCGCGCGGCGCGGATCGGCAGCGTCTTCTTGTGCGTCTTCGCGCCGGCGACCTGCGAGAACATCTGCCGCAGCTGCTGGCCCATTTCCTCCATGCCGGGCGGCGCCATGATGTCGACGCCGACGTTCACCGCGGTTTCGATCTCGATCTCGCGATCGTCCAGCGAACCGGTCCGCAGCTGCTTGCGGAGCTTCGCGCGGGTTTCGTTCTCCTGGGACGACGGTTCGTCCTTCGCTTCTTCGTTGGCGTTGAAGCCGAACACCGTCGGTGCGCCCTGGCGGCGCGGCAGCAGCGCGTCGAGGATGCGTTCTTCCGCGCGTTCCTCGGCCTGTGTGCGCACGCGCTGCTTGGCCTGTTCGCGATACAGCTTGACCGCCGTGTCGGCCAGATCGCGCACGATCTGCTCGACGTCCTTGCCGACGTAGCCGACCTCGGTGAAGCGCGTGGCCTCGACCTTCACGAACGGCGCGTTCGCGAGTGTGGCCAGCCGGCGCGCGATCTCGGTCTTGCCGACGCCGGTCGGGCCGATCATCAGGATGTTCTTCGGCATCACCTCGTTGCGCAGCTCGGCCGGCAGCTGCATGCGGCGCCAGCGGTTGCGAAGGGCGATGGCGACCGCGCGCTTGGCCGAATGCTGGCCGACGATGTGTCGGTCCAGCTCCTGCACGATCTCGCGCGGGGTCATGGTGGCGTTGGAGGTATCAGGCTTGATGGACATGTCGGGAATGGGGAGTGGGGAATGGGGAATCGAAAGAGCAGCGGATCTGGAAGGGGACGGAAGCGCAGGAGCGATTCCCTATTCCCCGTTCTCCATTCCCCGCTTCACAGCTCTTCCACCACCACGTTGCGGTTGGTGTAGATGCACACGTCGCCGGCGATGTTGATCGCCTCGGTGGCGATGGTGCGTGCGTCCAGCTGCGTGTGCGCGATCAGCGCACGCGCCGCGGACAGCGCGTACATGCCGCCGGAACCGATCGCGATGATGCCGTCCTCCGGCTCGATGACGTCGCCCGTGCCGCTGATGATCAGCGAGGTTTCGCGGTCGGCGACGGCGAGCAGCGCTTCGAGCTTGCCGAGGCGTCGTTCGGTGCGCCAATCCTTCGCGAGTTCGACCGCAGCGCGCGTGAGCTGGCCATGCTTCTCGAGCTTGGCTTCGAACAGTTCGAACAGCGTGAAGGCATCGGCGGCGGCGCCGGCGAAACCGGCCAGCACCTGGCCATCGCGGCCGAGGCGTCGCACCTTGCGTGCGTTGGCCTTCATGACGGTGTTGCCGAGGGTGACCTGTCCGTCGCCGGCAACGGCGACGTGGCCGTCGCGACGAACCGAAACGATGGTCGTGGCGTGGAAAACGTTGGGGCTCTGACTCGGGTCCATGCAACCTCCGGGGGATTTCCCATCGGTGGGGGCATGGACGGGCCGGTTCAAGCCGGCGGCACGCGCGCAACGAAACGCTTACGAACGCGGCCCCGCCGCAATCGCCCTACAACAGCGCCATGCGCGGATTTTCCGGCGAGGGCTCGATGCCCCAGTCCTCGTACCAGTGTTCGCCCTGCGTTTCGGCCGGATGCATCACGCGGCCGGAGCCGTTGCCGCAGGCCAGCGACTGGGCCGGGCAGTAGCGGTCGCAGCCCCAGCAGATGCGCTCGGGGTGCTTGGGGTTCAGCGGGAAGTTCTTGGCCATGACCGCGGGTCTCCGTAGATGTTTGCCCGTGCAAACAAATCTAGCGGGGAGGCCCGGCGGAAGAATTGAGACGAATCAGAAATTGGCCGGAAGCCCCGTCAGAGCGGCTTCCGGCACGGTTCGGTACGGCAAGCGTTCAGCCTTGGCCGCCCTTGCGGCGCGCGCGCGGGTGCGCCGCGTCGTAGACCTTCGCCAGGTGCTGGTAGTCCAGATGCGTGTAGATCTGGGTCGTCGCGATGTCCGCGTGGCCCAGCAGTTCCTGCACGCCGCGCAGGTCGCCCGACGATTCCAGGATGTGGCTGGCGAAGGAATGCCGCAGCAGGTGCGGATGCACGCGCTTGAACAGCCCCTGCTGCTGCGCGAGATGGCGCATGCGCAGCTGCACGGCGCGCGGCGTGATCGGCCCGCCGCCGCGACCGGGGAATACGTGCGCGTCGTTGGTGGCGCCCGTCGATGCGCGCCACTCGGCCAGCGCCGCGCGCGCATGCGACCCCAGCGGCACGCTGCGCTGCTTGTTGCCCTTGCCGAGCACGTTCACCAGCGCATCGCCCAGGTCCAGGTCGCGCCAGCGCAGCGCGCAAAGTTCCGACAGACGCAGGCCGGAGGAATAGAACAGTTCGAGCAATGCGCGATCGCGAAGCCCGAGCGGCGCGTCCGTCGGCACTTCGACCAGCGCCTTGGCTTCATCGGGATCGAGCACCTGCGGCAGCTTGCGCGGCGCCTTCGGCGAACGGATCGACGCGGCGGGACTGGCGGCGATGCGGCCCTGCTTCACCAGCCACGCGTAGAAACTCCGGCAAGCCGAAAGCCGCCGTTGCAGGCTTTTCGGCGACAGGCCGCGGCGATGCTCGGCGGCGACGAAGCCGCGCACCTGTTCGCCATGCAACGCGGACACCTCGACGCCTTCATGCTGCGCCCACTGCGCCAGCGACACGAGATCGCGGCGATACGCATCGAGCGTGTGCGCGGACATGCGGCGCTCGACCTGCAGGTGCGCGAGGTAGTCCTCGATGTCGGCGACGGGAGCCTGCGCGCGGTCTTCGGCGTTCATCGCGGCGTGCCCTCACCCCCGCCCTCTCCCGTGCGCGGGAGAGGGGAAACTGCGGCGTGCTGCGCGCGGAGCATCAGCCCTCGAAACGCTTCAGCGCCGTCGCGAGCGATTCGCCCATCATGCGCAGGAACAGCGTGCCCATGCCGGGGAAGAAACGGTTGGTGTCGCGACTGCCGACCGCGATCAGGCCGACGCCCGGAAGCGGCAGCAGCGCGGTGGACTGCACGTCCTCGGCCCGCACGCCGTACAGCAGCGCGTGTTTTTCCGGCTGCAGGCGGCCGCACAGCGGCTCGCCATCGGCCAGGCAGTCGCGGAACGGCTGCAGGCGCGCGTCGTCCTGCGCAATGACCTGCAACCACTCGGTATCGTCCAGGCCGGCGACCGGCTGGAACACCACCAGACGCACCAGGTCGCCGTTGAAATCCTCGGCAAGCGAGGCGGCCATCGCGCGCAGCGTGTCGGCAGGGGTGTTCTGGCGCATCAGCGCGAGCGTCAGCTGATGCGTGCGTACTGACAGGCGTTCGTTTTCCTGCGCGTTGGCGAACAGGTCCTGCAGACGGCGGGACAGCTCGCGGTTCTTGTCGCGCAGCACTTCCAGCTGGTAGCTCGCCAGCGATGCCGCCGAGCCTTCCTCGCGCGGCACGACCAGGCTGATCGCCAGGTCGGGAAACTGCTGGAGGAAACGCGGATGCCGGCGCAGGAACGCAGCGACTTCGTGGGCTCCGAGTTTTTCCTGGGTTTCAGTCATGGTTCCACTCCCCTTCGAACACGAATGCGGTCGGCCCCGACATCGTCAGCGGCGCGTCGTCGGCCGGCCATGCGATGCGCAATTCGCCGCCGGGCAGTGCGACAGTCACGTCGCGATTCACGCGGCCGCGCCGCATCAGCACCGCCGCCGCCGCGCACGCGCCGCTGCCGCAGGCCAGCGTCTCGCCGACGCCACGCTCGTACACGCGCAGGCGGATGCGGTCGCGCGATTCCACCTGCGCGAAGCCGACGTTCACCGCTTCCGGGAACGCCGGATGCGACTGGAGCATCGGCGCGACGGTCTCGACCGGCGCATGGTCGATGTCGTCCACTTCGATCACCGCGTGCGGGTTGCCCATCGACACCGCGCCGAAGGTGAACACCGCATCGTTGTGGTACAGCACGTACTCGTCCTGCGCGCCTTCGAAGCCGTGCAGCGGGATGCTGTTCGGCGCGAAGCGCGGCAGGCCCATTTCGATGCGGAAACGGCCGCCGTCCAGGCGCGTGACGGCGTGCGCGCCGACCGGACTGTCGAGCACGAATTCATCGCCCAGCGATTCGCCCCGCGCCTGCGCGTCGCGCACGACCCACGCCGCGATGCAGCGCGCGCCGTTGCCGCATTGCTGGGAGGAGGAACCGTCGGCGTTCCAGATGCGATAGGCCGCCGTGGCCCCGCCATCGGCGGACTCGACGGTCAGGATCTGGTCGCAGCCCACGCCGGTGTGGCGGTCTGCCAGCGAGCGGCACAGCGCGGCGCTGGGTTCGGGCGCGTCGCCGCGCAGATCGAGCACGACGAAGTCGTTGCCCGCGCCATGCATCTTCGTGAAGCGCAACGTCATGGTCGCGGTCCGTTACGGCGTGTCGGATTCGGTGTTTTCGGGCGGATCGGTGTCGCCCTCGTCCTTCAGGTCCGTTTCGGCGTTGGTGTCGCCGGCCTTCGGGGCCTGGTCGAGCGAGTCGCTGGGATCGCCGATCTGCTGCGCTTCCTGCGCGGGCGGCGCACCGGAGGGCATCACGACCTGCGACACATTCTTCGGCGGCAGGATCAACGGGCCCTTGTTGCCGCAGGCCGACAACAGCAGCGGCAGGGCGAGGGAAACGACGGCAGCGGAAAGTCGGACGGGATTCATGCCCGAAGTGTAGCCCGCGATGGGTCGTCAGACACCCGGCCGGGACGGCGGTTCAGGGCGGCGCCAGAGCCATATCGCGACGAGGGTCATGATCGCGGTGCCGGTCGCGGCCATCCACCAGCGCGGCGAGGTGAGGAACATGATCACGGCGCAGGCGGCCATCATCGACACCGCCAGCCGTTTGGCGCGACGCGACACGGCGCCGTGCGCCTGCCAGTCGCGGATCATCGGGCCGAATTGCGGATGCGCGAGCAGGCGGTCGTGCAGCTTCTGTGACCCGCGCGCGGCCGCGAAGGCCGACAGCAGCACGAACGGAACCGTGGGAAGGCCCGGAACCACGATGCCGATGACACCCAGCGCGAGGCTCGTGTAGGCGAGCAGCCACCAGGCCCAGCGGAAGCGGGTTTTGGGGGGCCGGGGCGGATTGGGGGCTGTCGTCACAGGGACATCATTAGGAAGGCGGGCATCGCGAGTGCGGGCACGACCGTGCTCTCACCCCAACCCCTCTCCCGGTGGGAGAGGGGCTTCAGAGCATCGCTTACTTCGCCGCCGCCGGCGCCGAAACGCTGGCCAATCCCAAGCGCTCGAGCATGAACGCATACATCTCCGACAGCTCGCGGTAGCGGCGGAAGCGGCCCGACTTGCCGCCGTGGCCCGCATCCATGTTGGTGCGGAACACGATCGGCGCCTGGCCCTGGTCCAGATCGCGCAGACGGGCGACGTACTTCGCCGGCTCCCAGTACTGCACCTGCGAATCCCACAGGCCGGTGCCGACGAACATCGCGGGGTACGCCTGCTTGGAGAGATTGTCGTAAGGCGAGTACGACAGCATGTAGTCGTAGTACTCCTTCTTCTCCGGATTGCCCCACTCGTCGTACTCGTTGGTGGTCAGCGGGATGGTCGGATCGAGCATCGTGGTCACCACGTCCACGAACGGCACCTGCGACAGGATCACGGCGTACCGGTCCGGCGCCATGTTGGAGATCGCGCCCATCAGCAGGCCGCCGGCGCTGCCGCCGTAAGCCGCGACACGATCCTTCGCCGCGTAGCCCTGCTTCACCAGGTCGTCGGTGACGTCGATGAAGTCGGTGAAGGTGTTCTTCTTGTGGAACAGCTTGCCGTCGTCGTACCACTTGCGGCCCATTTCCTGGCCGCCGCGGATGTGCGCGATCGCATACACCATGCCGCGATCGAGCAGGCTTACCACCGGACCGTTGAAGCGCGGATCGGTCGAGGAACCGTAGCTGCCGTAGGCGTACTGCAGCATCGCGGCCTTGCCGTTCTTCTCGAAACCCTTTTTGTAGACCAGCGACACCGGCACTTTCACGCCGTCGCGCGCGGTCGCCCAGACGCGTTCGGTGACGTATTTTTCCGGGTCGTAGCCGATGACCGGTTCGCGCTTGAGCAGCTTGCGCTCGCCGGTGAGCACGTTGGTTTCGTACGTCGTGCCCGGCGTGGTCAGCGAGGTGTAGCTGTAGCGCAGCCACGGCGTGTCGTGTTCGGAATTGGTCGAAAGGCCCATCGAATACGCGGGCTCATCGGCCTTCACGTATTCCTCGGTGCCGTCGGTCTTCAGCACGCGCAGGCGTTCCAGCGCGTCGGAACGCTCGGCAATGGTGGTGAAACCGTCGAACAGTTCGAACCCTTCGATGAACACGTCTTCGCGATGCGGCACCCACTCCTTCCACTGCTTGCGCGAAGTGGCATCCGACGGCGCCGTCATCAGCTTGAAGTTCGACGCGCCGCCTTCGTTGGTGCGGATGACCCAGCGGTCGCCGAGGTGGTCGGCCTGGTATTCCACGTCGCGTTCGCGCGGGGCGAGCACGACGAACTTCTCCGGATTGTTCGCCGGGGCGCAGCGCATTTCGCTGGACACCGTGCTTTCCACGCCGATGCAGATGAACTTGTCGTCGCGCGAGCGATCGACGCCCATGTAGAAGCTGTCGTCCTTCTCCTCGTACACCAGCACGTCCTTCGACGACGGCGTGCCGAGCACGTGCTTCCTCACCCGCACGGTGAGCAGCGTTTCCGGGTCGTTCTCGACGTAGAACAGGGTCTTGTTGTCGTCGGCCCAGACCAGGTTCGGCGAGACGCCGGTGATCTGGTCGCTGTAGACCTCGCCGGTTTCCAGGTTCTTGAAGCGGATGACGTACTGGCGACGGCCGACCGCATCCTCGGCCCAGGCGAGGATCTTGTTGTCCTGGCTGACTTCCCAGTCGCCGACGTTGAAGTAGTCCTTGCCGGCGGCCATGACGTTCACGTCGAGCAGCACCTGCTCGGCGGCGTCCATGGAACCGGCGCGGCGCGCGTAGACCGGATAGTCCTGGCCTGTTTCGAAGCGGCTGTAATACCAGTGGCCGCGCTCGCGGTACGGCACGGAGCTGTCGTCCTGCTTGATGCGGCCGACAATCTCCTCGTACAGCTTGTTCTCCAGCGGCTTCAGCGGCGCCATCACCGCATCGACGTAGGCGTTCTCGGCGTTGAGGTACGCCAGCATCTCGGGATTCTTGCGGTCGTCGTCGCGCAGCCAGTAGTACTCATCGTTGCGCTGCGCGCCGAAGGGCGCCTTCACGACATGCGGTTTCTTCGCCGCGTCGGGCGGGGTGGCGGTGGCGGCGAGGGTCGGGGCGGTCGTGCTCATCAGTAGGGCCGAAAGCAGGAGGTGGGTCGGATTCATGGATGGGGTCCGGTTGCGCGTTGGACAACGGGTGGACTTCTTCTCCCTCCCCCTGAATTCGCAGGCGGAGGGCAAAACTGCGTTACTTGCCGCCCAGCTCATTCCAAAGGAACGTGAACGCCAGCGCGCTCATATGCGCCGCCTGGGCATTGTTGGCCGAACCGCCGTGGCCGCCCTCGATGTTCTCGTAGTAACGCACGTCCTTGCCGGCGTCCAGCATCTTCGCGGCCATCTTGCGCGCGTGGCCCGGGTGCACCCGGTCGTCGCGCGTGGAGGTCATGAACAGCGCCGGCGGGTAGGTGCGCTTCGCGTCGAACAGATGGTACGGCGAGAAGCTGCGGATGTAGTCCCAGTCGGCCGTGTCCGGATCGCCGTACTCGGCCATCCACGACGCGCCCGCCAGCAGGTGGCTGTAGCGCTTCATGTCCAGCAGCGGCACCTGCACGACGACGGCGCCGAACAGGTCCGGGTACTGCGTGAGCATGTTGCCGGTGAGCAGGCCGCCGTTGCTGCCGCCCTGGATGCCCAGGTGCGGGGTCGAGGTCACCTTGCGCGCGATCAGGTCCTGCGCGACCGCGGCGAAGTCCTCGTAGGCCTTGTGGCGGTTGGCCTTCAGCGCGGCCTGGTGCCAGCGCGGGCCGTATTCGCCGCCACCGCGGATGTTGGCGACCGCGTACACGCCGCCCTTCTCCAGCCAGCCCTTGCCGACGCTGCCCGAGTACGCCGGCGTCAGCGAGATCTCGAAACCGCCGTAGCCGTACAGCAGCGTCGGCGCGGTGCCGTCGAACGCGAGGTCCTTCGGGCGGACGAGGAAATACGGCACGCGCGTGCCGTCCTTCGACGTCGCGAAGTGCTGTTCGATCACGTCCTTCGACGCATCGAAGAACACCGGCATCGTCTTGAGCACTTCCGGCTTCGCGCCGATCTGCGCGAGCGACAGCGTGGTCGGCGTCAGGTAATCGGTGGCGGTGAGCCACACGGCATCGCTTTCGTCCGCATCGACGGCGGACACGCCGAGCGTGCCGAACGTCGGTGCGCCGGTGAATTCGGTGCGTTTCCATTCGCCGGCCTGCGGCGTGAGCACGCTCAGGCGATTCTTCACGTCATCCAGCACGTTCAGCACCAGATGCGATTTCGTCCAGGTGTAGCCCGCGAGCGAGGTGCGCTCCGTCGGGGTGAACAGCGCGGTGAAGTCGCGCTTGCCCGCCATGAAGTCGTTGAAGTTCGTGGCGATGAGGCTGCCCGCCGGCCAGGTCTTCCCGCCGGCTTCGGCCGCTCCTGCGCATCCTGCGCCCGCGGCACTCGCACATCCGTGTGCGTCGTAAGGCTCGCGAAGTTCGAGCAGCAGCCACTCGCGATGGACCGACTTGCTCGCCGAATTGGGCGCGTCGATCTTCTTCAAGGCGCCCGATGCATCGGCCGCTCCTGCGCATCCTGCGCCCGCGGCATTCGCACATCCATGTACATCGCGCAGGTACAGCTCATCGTTGTAGAACGCCAGCGTGCGGCTGACGAAATCGCGCTCGAAACCCGGCGTGTGATCGCGCAACGCGGCGATGTACATGTCGGTCGGCTTGCCTTCGTACACCACGCGCGCGCTTTCGAACGGCGTGCCACGCTTCCATTCCTTGACGATGCGCGGGTAACCGGAGCTGGTCATCGAACCGGCTCCGAAATCGGTGTAGACGTACACCGTGTCGCGATCGATCCAGCCCAGCGCGCCCTTGGCCTCGTCGCGGAAGAAGCCGTCCTTCACCCAGCTCTTCGTGGACAGGTCGAATTCGCGCGTGATGTCGGCATCGGCGCCGCCGCGCGAAAGCGCGATCAGGCAACGCGAATAGTCAGGGCGCAGGCAATCCACGCCGTGCCACACCCAGTTCTCGCCTTCGGCCTTGTTCAGTGCGTCCAGGTCGATGACCGTTTCCCACTGCGGCTTGTCCTTGCGGTATTCGGCCAGCGTCGTGCGGCGCCACAGGCCGCGCTCGTGCTGCTTGTCCTTCCAGAAGTTGTAGTAGTACTCGCCGATCTTCTCCACGCCCGGGATCTTGGCGTCGGAATCGAGGATGGCGCGGATGTCGGACTGCAGCTGCGCGAACGGCTTCGATGTGGCCAGTTCGGCTTCGGCCTGCGCGTTGTGCGCCTTGACCCAGTCGAGCGAACGCTCGGCGGTGACGTCTTCGAGCCAGGCGTAAGGGTCGGCGGACACGTTGGACTCCTTGGGGGCGGCGCCGGCGATGGACGCAGCCGCGAGGCCTGCGGAGAACATCAGGCTCTGGCAGGCAGTCGACAGCTTCGGCATCGGCGCTCCGGGTGCGTGAGTGGACCCGGAACGCTAGCACAGCGCGCGAAGGCCGCCGGTTGCCAGTTGCGTCGACGCGCGGCGCTGCCCTCGTAGGATGGGTTTTGCACAGCGAAACCCATCATGGGGCGGCGTGGTGGGGCGATGGGTTTCGCTGCGCGAGACCCATCCTACGCATGCGCTTCGGTGGCCTGCGTGGGCCCCTTCCCCGAACGTCTGTAGCGCATGCGCTCAGGCCGCCTGGGTCTGGCGACGGCGAAGCACCGAAGGGCGACGGCGACGCGCCTGTGCCCCGGCGCGACGGCGCGTGCGGACCGGCGTGCTTTCTTCGGACTCCCGGCCAGGCAGGCGGAAGCGGTGCAGCGCCCACCACCCGCACAGCGGCATCGCGACCAGCCACAGCGGCATCCAGCCGAAGGTCGGGCTGAAGCCGCGCGCGGCCGGCAGCAGCGCGACGACGACCGCACCGATGGCGACGGCGTGGCGCATCAGGACATCGAGGCCGGAATGGGAGTCGGGACGGGTCTGCATGGCGGGTCTCCGTTGGATGGAGCCAGCCTGGGGGGCCGTTATCTCAGAGGCTGCGACGGTGCGGTTTCGGGAATGGGGAATGGAGAATCGGGAATGGAAAAAGCCGCGGGAGGCCCTGCTCCTACGATTCCCCATTCCCCATTCCCCATTCCCGCCCCCTCACCGCTCGTAGTTGCTCAACGCCAGCTGCAGCAAGGCCCGGGCCTGCTCGCGCAGCACCGGCGGCTCGACGATTTCCGCGTCGCTCCCGTAATGCATCACGTCCATCAGCAGTTCGCGCCCGGCGCTGTAGGGCACTTTCAGCTCGTAACGGCCATCGGGCAGGAACCGGCCCTGCTGCTGCGAATGCCAGTGCTCGTCGGCCACCCAGCGCGCGGCCTTCGGGGTGAACACGATCGTCGCCCAGCCCTTCGGCGTGCCGGAGAAGATGCCGTAGCTCGACGCCAGGTGCTTGTCGAGCTCCTCGTCCGGCACGTCGCGCGCTGCGACCTCGGAGAGCTTCGCCGCGCTGATGCGGTCCACCGCGAAGCTGCGCAGTGCCTCGCGATTGTGGTCCCAGGCGTCGAGGTACCAGTTCTCGCGGTAATGCGTCAGGCGCTGCGGCGAGACGGTGCGGCGCGTCTGCTCGTCGGTGGAACGTGCGCGGTATTCGAAGCTCAGCTGCTTGCGATCGAGCACCGCCGTGGCGACGGTGCGGAACGCGGTTTCGTCCAGGCGACGCGTGCGGTGCGGGATCACGCGCACGCGCTCGACCGGCACGCGACGGCCGCCGGCATGTTCGTCCAGCAGCTTCTCGATGCGGTGCTGCAACGGTGCCAGCGCGTTGGACAGCACGCCGCCGCCGCTGCGTACAAGCAGCTGTTGTGCGGCCAGCAGCGAGTGCAGCTCCTCGGAACTGAGCCACAGGCCCGGCAGCTCGAAGCGCTCGCCTTCGCTGTGGTCGTAGCGGAATCCGGCCTCGCCGTTGCCCACCACCGGCGCCATCAGGTAATCGCGCAGGTACGCCAGGTCGCGGTAGACCGTGGCCCGCGAGCACTCCAGGTCCTCCTGGAGCCGCTGCACCGTGACCGGATAGCGCGCGGCGCTGAGGATGCGGTGCAGGGCGTGGATGCGTTCGATGCGTTCCATGGGTCGCGGTCGAGGAAGCGGAGGGAAAGGATCTCACTGCGCCATGTCGGCCGCCAGCGCGTGGGCTGACTCCGGTTTAACTGGCGACTAACCGGACGACCACGATACTGCGTGGACGACGTCAGGGGGTGTGATGGAGTCGACGCAGGGATTGCGATGGGACGTGGTGCTGGCAGCATCCGTGGCCTTCGCCACGACGATGGGCATGTTCATCGCCCTGGCAGTGATGATGCGGCCTTCCGCCGTCGCGTGGCCCCCTTCGCGCGCGCCCATGGATATCGTGTGGATCGCGCCCGCGCACCCGCCGCCGCAAACGCAACGGCAAACGAGGGCCCGGGGACCGGCCCGCGTGGCGTCGCGACAACGCGCCGAACCCGTCGTTCCGCCGGTGGATGCCAGGCGCGACGCAGCAGCCCCCACCGGGCCGGAACGCCCGCTTCCCGCGGTTTACCTCGAACAGATGCGCGACAGCGCGCAACCGGCGGTTGCGATAGCGGATCCGCTCGCCGATCGCCGCGCACGCCTGCCGGGCGAAGGCGGCGGGCGATTCCGCATGCGCCAGCCGACCAGCGTGGCAAGCGTGGTGAACGGCATCGGCCGCATGTTTGGCGGAGGCGATCCGGACGAACCCTGCCGCGAGAATCGCCGGAACATCGGCGAACTCGCGCTAGACGGCGACAGCGCCGCACTGCAACAACAGCTCGATTACGAACATCGCCTGTGTCGCCCCTAGCGCCACGCAGGCACAATGTCGCAATGCGCCAGCCCGAGCCCGCCATCGACACCTCGCCCAGCATCGGCGACGAGGTCAAGACCACCACCTGCTACATGTGCGCATGCCGCTGCGGCATCAAGGTGTGGCTGAAGGACGGGCAGATCCGTTACATCCAGGGCAATCCGGACCATCCGGTGAACCAGGGGGTGCTCTGCGCCAAGGGTTCGGCCGGGATCATGCAGCACTACTCGCCGGCGCGGCTCGACAAACCGCTGCTGCGCGTGGGCGAGCGCGGTTCGGGCGAGTTCCGCGAGATCGAGTGGGACGAAGCGCTCGAAATCGCGACCTCGTGGCTGAAGCCGATCCGCGAGCGCAACCCCGACGAGCTGGCGTTCTTCACCGGCCGCGACCAGTCGCAGGCGCTCACCGGCTGGTGGGCGCAGCAGTTCGGCACGGTGAACTACGCCGCGCACGGCGGTTTCTGCTCGGTGAACATGGCCGCGGGCGGCCTGTATTCGGTCGGCGGCAGCTTCTGGGAATTCGGCGAACCCGACTGGGACCACACGCAGTACCTGATGCTGTGGGGCGTGGCCGAAGACCACGACTCCAACCCGATCAAGCTCGGCCTGGGCAAGCTCAAGGCGCGCGGCGCGAAGATCGTCGCGATCAATCCGGTGCGCTCGGGTTACGGCGCGATCGCCGACGAGTGGATCGGCATCCGCCCGGGTACCGACGGTCTTTTCGCCTTCGCGCTGATCCACGAACTGCTCAACGCCGACCGCATCGACCTGGACTACCTGGTGCGCTACACCAACGCGCACTGGCTGGTGGTGGACGATCCGGGCGGCCCGGAAGACGGTCTGTTCGCGCGCGATCTGGAAGGCCAGCCGCTGTGCGCGATCGACTCGCACCGCTTCGCGCATGCCAACGACACCGGCATCGCGCCACGCGTGGTTGGCGAGTACACGCTGCGCGACGGTCGTCGCGCGGTGCCGGCGTTCCATCTGGTCGCGCAACGTTATCTGGACCCGCAGTATTCGCCCGACGCGGTGAGCGAGCGTTGCGGCATTCCCGCCGAGACGATCCGCCGGATCGCGCGCGAACTGGCCGACGTCGCGTTCGATCGCGCGTTCACGCTGCCGATCGCGTGGACGGATGCGTGGGGTCGCGAACACGACTCGATGCAGGGCCGTCCGGTGTCGATGCATGCGATGCGCGGCATCAGCGCGCACAGCAACGGCTTCCACACCTGCCGCGCGCTGCATCTGTTGCAGATGCTGCTGGGCGCGATCGATGCGCCGGGTTCGTTCCGCTACCAGCCGCCGTTCCCGAAACCGCTGCCGCCGCCGAACCGTCCCGGCAAGGCGCGCCAGGCCAACGGCGTGCTGGATGCGGCGCCGCTGGGGTTCGTGCACGGGCCGGACGACCTCGTCGTCGACGAAACCGGCGCGCCGCGCCGCATCGACCACGCGTTTTCGTGGGCGTATCCGCTGTCCGCGCACGGGATGATGCACACCGTCATCCGCAACGCGTGGGCCGGCGATCCCTACCCGATCGACACGCTCATGATGTTCATGGCGAACATGAGCTGGAATTCGTCGATGAACACCGCGCAGACCATCGCGTGGCTCACCGACAAGCGCGAGGACGGCGAATACCGCATCCCGCGCATCATCTACGCCGATGCGTATGCGTCCGAGATGGTCGCCTACGCCGATCTCGTGCTGCCCGATACGACGTACCTGGAACGCTTCGACGCGATCAGCCTGCTCGATCGGCCGATCTCCGATGCCGACGGCGCGGCCGATGCGATCCGCCATCCGGTGCTGGACGCCGCACAGGGATGTGCAAGTGGCGCGGGCGCGGGACGCGCAGGAGCGCCGCCGGCGAAGCAGCGCGAAGGTCGTGATGTTCGCGGCTTCCAGTCGGTGCTGATCGACCTGGGCTCGCGACTGGGTTTGCCGGGCCTGACGAACGAGGACGGCACGGCGAAGTACCGCGATTACGCCGATTACATCGTCCGCCACGAACGCGCGCCGGGCGTGGGCCTGCTCGCCGGCTGGCGCGGTGCGCATGGCGAAGTCGAGGCGAAGGGACAGCCGAACCCGCAGCAGTTGCAGCGTTACATCGAAAACGGCGGTTTCTGGCGCAGCGAGGTCCCCGAAGACGCGCGCTATTTCAAGATGGCCAATCGCGGCTATCTCGACTGGGCGCAGCGCATGGGCTTCCTCGGCCACGCCGATCCGATCGTGCTGCAGGTGTATTCGGAAACGCTGCAGAAATTCCGCCTTGCCGCGCAGGGGCATGGTGCGGTGCAGCCGCCGGATGAACACCGGCAGCGCGTGGCGACTTATTTCGATCCGTTGCCCATGTGGTACGAGCCGTTTGAAGGCGAACAGACCACGAGCGAACAGTTCCCCCTGAGCGCCGTCACCCAGCGCCCCATGTTCATGTACCACGCCTGGGGTTCGCAGAACGCGTGGTTGCGGCAGATCGCAACGCGCAACTGGCTCTACCTGCATCCCGATACGGCAACGCGGCACGGCATCCGGGACGAAGACTGGATCGACGTCACCTCGCACCATGGCACGATCACGGTGCAGGCGAAATTCGCCGCCAACGTGCAGCCCGACACCGTGTGGACATGGAACGCGATCGGCAAGCGCCGCGGCGCGTGGAAGCTGGGCAAGGACGCGCCGGAAGGCCGCGAGGGTTTCCTGCTGAACCACCTGATTTCCGACATCACCCCACGCGGCGACTACGCCAACGCCGATCCCGTCACCGGCCAGGCCGCGTGGTTCGACCTGCGCGTGCGCATCTCGCGCTCCGCGTCCGCGGATGCCGGCGTGGTGAAGGCAAGCTCGCCGCAGTTCCCGCCGCTTGCGATGGGCGAAGCGAACGACGCGCCGTTGCGCTACGGCGCGCAGTTCCGCGACAAGCGCAAGGCCGAACGCGAAGGGAGCCCGTCATGAAGTCCCTTCGACTGCTCGCCGGCTGGGTGTGCATCGTGCTCGGCTTCGCGGTGATGATCCTCATCAGCTTCGGCGTGTTCGATCCGGCCGCGCCGGCCGATACGGCCAGTTCGATCATCCCGGTGCTGGTCGGCATGCTGCCGAGCGTGAGTTTCGGCATCGCCCTGTTCGCGATCGGCGTCTGGCTGATCAGTACCCGCAAACGCTGAAGAGTCCGAATGACCGACCTGCCGCCGCCGTCGAAGAAGAAACTCGGGCTCGTCATCGACCTGGACACCTGCGTGGGCTGTCACGCCTGCGCGGTGAGCTGCAAGGAATGGAACGCCGGCGGTTTCGCCGCGCCGCTCACCGACGAGCAGCCTTACGGCAAGGATCCCTCGGGCGTGTGGTTCAACCGCGTGCACAGTTACGAGGTCGCGGCGACGGAAGGATGCGCCTCCAGCGCGACGCCGCAGCCCGCCATGACGCTGCACTTCCCGCGCTCGTGCCTGCATTGCGAGCAGCCGGCGTGCGTGACCGTCTGCCCCACCGGCGCCAGCTACAAGCGCGCCGAGGACGGCATCGTGCTGGTCGACGAGGACAAGTGCATCGGCTGCAAGCTGTGTTCGTGGGCCTGCCCGTACGGGGCGCGCGAATACAGCGAAGTCGAAGGCGTGATGAAGAAATGCACGCTGTGCGTGGACCGCATCTACAACGAGAACCTCGCCGAATCCGAGCGCCAGCCGGCCTGCGTGCAGGCCTGCCCGACGCGCGCGCGCCACTTCGGCGACCTGGGCGATCCGGAATCGAAGGTGTCCAAGCTGGTCGCCGAACGCGGCGGCGTGGATCTGCTGCCACAGCTGGGCTACCAGCCCGTGAACAAGTACCTGCCGCCGCGCCCGCGCCGCACGGGCGAGACCGCCGCCGCCGCGCCGCAGGACGAAACCCTCGACACCGCCGCGCTGCCGCCGATGCTGCGCTGGCTCGACCGCGTACTCAGCCGCTGAGTCCCATCCATGCATCCAGCGTTTTCCGTCATCGCCTTCACCACGCTCTCCGGCGCCGGCTACGGCCTGCTGCTGTGGGCGGCCGGACTGATCCTGCTGCCGGCATTGCAGGGCCGCACGCCCGCGAACGCCGCGACGGTGCTGCTGTGGGCGCTGCTGCTCGTCCTCGGCCTGGTGCTGACGACCGTCGGCCTCTTCAGCTCGATGCTGCACCTGGGCAAACCCGGCCGCGCGTGGCGCGCGTTCTCGCAATGGCGCACGTCGTGGCTGTCGCGCGAAGGCGTGTTCGCCACGCTCACGGCGCTGGTGGTGATCGCGATGCTGGCGCTGATCGGCGCGATGATCGCCGGCGCGCTGCCGCCTTCGTTGTGGACCGCGATGCCGATCCTCGCGGCGGTCATGCTGGTGCTGTCGGTGTGCACGATCGCCAGCACCGCGATGATCTACGCCTCGCTCAAGCCCATTCCCGCGTGGCGCCATCCGCTGGTGCTGCCGGGCTATTTCGTCTTCGCGATCCTCACCGGCTGGCTGGTGCTGATGGCGCTGGTGAACTGGAGCGCGCTGTCGGACGAAGCACTGGGCGTGATCGTGCTGGTGACCTTCGCGCTGGCGCTCGTCGCCGCGCTGGTGAAGCTCGTCTATTGGCATCGCATCGATCGCCAGGGCCTGGGCGCCACGCGCGGCGATGCGGTCGGGCTGCCGGGCCGCGACGTCGATGTGTTCGAACGCCCGAACACGCAGGCCAACTACATCAACCGCGAAATGGGCTACGTG
>Ga0102593_1000912_pt1 | contig 36553 bp, 45 predicted proteins | sample AraplaCol_mMS_r2_2_FD_76862 | JGI IMG/M metagenome (GOLD analysis project Ga0102593, IMG submission 76862) | Arabidopsis root microbial communities from North Carolina, USA - plate scrape MF_Col_mMS_r2 (SPADES assembly) (version 2) | ecosystem: Host-associated > Plants > Roots > Endosphere...
TGCCTCCTATACACGGTTCTACCAATCAGTCATCTGCTTCCCACTCCCGTAGTAGAGGGAGTAGCTACCAACCCACCGGTACCTCGATGGTGTCTCCAAGTCCAAGTGACAATTCTGTCCCCTGGCAATACAGGTTATTCTCCGGTTCAAATGGCCCATATATGATGGCCATGGATCGATCTGGCTTTCCCATACCTTGGCATCAGTATCCTATGCACCAATTTCCTTCGACTGCAGCTCCGCGCCCGGCGGATAGTCAATCATTCAATGCACAGTACTCTACTGGTAATGGCCCAGCTGCTAACCCAACAATGGGTAGCAATAACTGGAACTTGAACTCGAACCCTACTCAAATGAGCCACACCCAGCTTCAAATGAACTACAATGGTGTCATGGATTCGCAAGTCCTGGAACAATACAATTCGGGGATGTCCAGCACTGGAGGTCTTCACGGTTCAGACTCCGTTCTCTCCCCGGGGCAATCTACCCTACCACCCGTATCACCTGCTCCATCAAGTGCATACCAACCTCATCCCCAAGCATCCAGGTTCGATAGAGTCCCGACCACCGAGCTTCAACTTGAATGTGATCTTGGCTAACTCAATATGACTCTTAGTAGCCAATCGGGCGGCCCCCCTCCCCTGATCTGCCTCTGGGATAGCTGTGGCAAAGGTTTCACACATAAACATACTCTCCTGCGCCATCTGCAGGAGAAGCATGTATCCCCTGGTCGCTATCCTTGTCACTTTCGCGACTGCCCGAAACGATACGATAGACCTTATAAGCTCAAACATCATCTGAGCAAAGTTCATTCTATCAACTCTCCTGTCTTTGATAACGACTTGACGCTGTCTTTCCCATGATCTGACCATAAAAAACGGGTCATCGTGGCTCGAGTTACTTATTGAAATGTCTCAACTGCATAGCTTCGGAGTTGGCGGTATACCCTTTTCATTATTATGTTTGCTTATCTACAATGTTAGTCACAACGACCGAGATGTTTTGAACTCCTTTTTTCTTTTCTTTTCTCCTCTCTTCTTTTTTATCTTTCTTCTGTTCTATTCCTCTTCTGACGTCCTCTTTCTTCTTCCCCCCCCCCTCCTTTTTTTTCCCTTGTTCAATCTTGAGCCTCTTGAATTTTTAGATTTGGTGAATGAGTGACCATCTGCTTTATTTATGCTTCTTCTATTGAAACACCGTTGGCGACTGGGTTTCAGAGCAGGCGTTTGGGTGATTCATGTCCTATCTTCTACCGATTTCAACCATACAGAATGCTAGCTTTAGGAGCACTGGGTATCATACAAATATAATACTTTGTAGAGCTTCCAGTCGAAGTTCTGCACAAAATATGTAGATGCTTAGATAGGGGGTCGGACCTCACCATATAGCTCTGGCTGGTCGTTTGGATCTTTCGAATCCTTCAATCGAAAGAACGAAAAGGTCGTAGTATATCACTGCATGTCATCTCATTTTTTCGCATTCGGTGCTGGTAAATAAGGTCATTGAAATGATAACAAAGAGATTGTGCTCATTTTGCTGCGGCCTGTATATCGCACAGCTCTCTATAAGTCTATTCGTTAAATTTGCCATCTCTATTCACACTCTCACCCCGAATTTAGAGTCAAGCATGTTTAAGACCCCGTTCGCGGAATTCCGAGTCCTGCTAAAACATTCGCTGGGCCAGCTTGCTTCCACTTATCGAGATCGCTTTCGCTTTGGACGTACACAGATCCCATCATCCCGGGCGCATTGGCGGTTAAACCTTCGTACACTTTCTCTCGACGAGGAACCATCACCATCCATCTTTTGGTGAGAATCAAATTATGAGGATATGGTGCCTCACTGATATTCAACGCTTCGGCTGTCTGTTGCAACAATCGGCGATATGATTCTATGAGCTGATGGCTCGAGTCAAGGCGGCCACTTGGGAGATCTTTGAATCTCTCTATAAAGTACACACACGACGGAACGTCTTTCTCGGGCAGGTCGTCATAGTCGGGGAAGAACTTGAATTCATCCGAATATGCTTCACTAGATCCTGGAGCTGGGATAACTTGCAGATGTTTATGAGCTCTGCTGGATCCGGCGGTGACTGTACAGTTAAAGAAAACGTAATGCTCTTTTTCGAGGCCTGATAATAGTGACCACGCGGCTTCCATGTCTTCAGCGTCAAGAGGTTCATGTTGGCGACGAAAGGAATCGACTGTCAAAAGAAGCAGCATTGGTCTGAATACTGGGAACTTGTTGATCACCAGCCAGTGTGTATCATTGACTTTGGTAATGCATATGTCTGGGTGGTCAAAAGCCAAGTCACTGCCAGGACCGAAGGTCTCAAGTTGTTCATCGGCACCACTGGCATTTTTCTGAGTCATCTGGGCACTTTTGAAAGGGTCACCAGCCTGGGGCTTGTCGTTAAGTGACTCGACAACATTGAAACAAAACTAAATCTGAACATTAGGACGGCGAAGACAAGTTTCAGGTGGTGGTGGGCACAAACGGTCATGCCATTGTCATTTATAACAACAGGGTGACTAGGCTTAAACTTGATGATGCCTTCGGAGATGAGCCGATCGAACTTAGAGCAGATCTCATCATAATTTACATCGAGTGGCATTGTAAAAGAGTCGATGTTGGCGGTTTCAAAGGGATGTGACGTCGAGAATGAGCGGTGGGCGGAAGAACAACAACCCTTCGGGCCCCCACTTCATCATGAAAATTCCCATCATCGCGTCAGCAGAACTGAAGAAATGCCAGAAGGAGGGTGGGAAATGAAGCATTCTATTTGATTTCAGAGATAGATAGGCCTCATATTCTCGGGGTTAGTATATCGAATGTTCTTGAGAAAGAGTCAGCACATTGCAACGTTGTGCCCATTCTGGCTCCAGGTGGAGCCAGAACTATCAGTCCCAATAGAGTACTACGACTGATAGACACGATATATTCGATGAGCAGATCTCTACCATGAGATGGGGTTAATCAGATTTTCCACCCCAGAGATCTCAGATAGTAGCCATACGGGGATACTGGATTGCCTTCGTTGGACACGAGCATGAAGACCGAAAGAACAAGTTGAGCAGAGCGCAATCTTTATTAAAACCTGGTCATTTGCGAACATCGGATTGGATTCCTGTTAAATGGTGAAGAGTGAGTGGATAATGCACGACGATATCCACGTGTCGCAATATGAGATGATCAGTTGGTCAAAGTTGGCTTGTGCCGTCTTGGACTTCGACAAGTAACGCTAGTGCTTATGCCGCTGCAAATCTAGCCTGTTTTCGGCCTGGCCATGGAGATTTAACCGATGAAATGCTCGGGATTTTCCCGTATTTGCAGCCACCTCATTTTCGACACGAGAAGTCGTCTCAGGGTCTTGAACTCGTATACCGAGTACTCTGTACCTTGTTCTCAAGGAGAATGGCGAGAAAGATCTGTACTATAGTATTGAAATTGCAAGTTGCCGGCATTCATGGGATGTGAATGTGTTCAATACCCCGTTGCTATATTTCATATGGAATTGATTAGTGGGTGGATATGGTCTTTCGTCATGGAGTGACTGGTGAGTGGCCAAAGTCGACTGCTGTTCTGATGCGTATCAGAAGGCTCCTTTAGAGCGAGATGCCAAAGCAGACCAATAAGCTCAACACAAAATTGCCTCTCGCTTGTTCAGACGAAATCTGAATCTTACATTCATTCACCTGTGATAGAAAATCCAATCTTGGCAATGGATTAGGCTTTCCGGGGGAGACTTATCTTTCCTGATGTTCAATTCTCATGGTCGTCTTGCCAAACCCGCTTCTTCTACTACACACTTCCTGGTTTGTCCTGTCTTTGAAGATAAAGGGAATCATATCATCTAGCAATATCCTGCACGTCAAAGCAAGCTTAATGACTGAACTCAAAGATCCACTCAGTCGGGCCGAGACTGGGGATCTGGGAAAATTCTCCAAATTAGAGGCCTCGCTTGTTCAGACAGAGGTCCAGCAACGTCCTAACTCGCGAGCGCAAAATGATATCAACCGTCATGCTCAAGTTACCGATCTAAATGTCAACGAGCTAGATTTTGATTTCAATCTCGATGCAACAAATTATCCGCTTCATAATCTCAACTCTCTCCAACAGGTTTTGGATGCAGTGCAATGTCACGAACACTTGAAAATGTGTGACAATTTCTCGCCCGAAACGGATATTGATTGCCTGCATGTTGACTCTCTCGGTGCAGGTAAGATACCTCGCGCGTTGCTCTGGCTGAGATTCTTGCTCATATAGACAGAGTGGCGAACGTTGAATGATAAGGGAATGGTAGACTTCTTAGAGGTAAGCAATTGGCTCCTGCGACTTGAGGTGACAACCTCGGAATAAAGTCATGTCCTTCAAGGAATACAAAGTCTCATGCTAGGTTCATCAAATAGACGTTTGCTACCGTCGATGATACATATCTACCGGGAAACACTCACCCGGGGCGCAGGCTTGCCGTATTGTGAGGACTACTCTGATCAAGCTACAGATACTTTGTTCATCTGGCTAACCCTCGTAGCTTTGTGCCTCTGGTACCAGCCGAAGGAACCTCATATGGTGCACGAGCTCTCATAACACAGGAAAATGCCGAGCTTCTCATAAGAAAACTGCAAATCAATCCGCTGTTTGTATTGAACCTCCTCGGGCGTCCAGATTATTGGGCTCCCAAGTCCCATTGGGAAACAGACGGGGATGGAAAGCTGGCAGCATGCGGTATGTCCAAGTTATGCCAGTCTTAATCCAAGATTATACTAATAGGAAAGATTTATTCTGTCAACATCCCCGCTGGAACCTTCATTTCCAAGGATCTCCCGTATCTGTTTATTCACGACATGATGTCTCTCGCAACCTAACCACGTACATAATTTCTCATAAAACAGCGGACACCTCGATAAACGCCCTACGATCAATTCTCAATATTGCAATTGATACGTCTTCTAAGTCAAATATGCCTGCCATATTCATGGACGCTCCATTTGACATTCATGTCATTCTGTCCACATTATCTTTGGAATCTTCCAAGCACCACGTCAAACGATTTCAGCGCTTTATGTGGACTCAAATCAATAAAGTCAACGATCATCTTGCTGGACTCGAGACCAGCGATCGATCCAGACTTGGAGACTTAACTAAGCAACTTCAAATAGTCTCACAGAATGCGGACTCGCACATCGCAAATGCAGATGTTGCAATATTTACAGCCTCCGCAATCCGCGATGCACACTCACGACTCGCCCCCTGGCTTCCCAACTCAAGGACTTTTATACAGCGTCGCGTCGAGGACTCGATCTCATATGTTATCTCTTCTATGGAAAAGCAAAAGACATGGTTCTTGAATTATAAGCAACGCAAAGACAGTACCATGTCTCTGGTCTACAATCTCGTGACACAGCAAGACGCTGCTAACAATATTCAAATCGCACGAAGTATGAAGGAGGACTCAACTTCAATGACATCAATAGCTGTTCTCACAATGGTATTTCTACCTGGGACATTTGTTGCGACGGTCGTCGATGCTGAAATACTTGGGGCTTCCGTTCGAGACAAGCTGTGGCTTATCTGGGTGACCATTACCATTCCTTTGACTGTCGCGGTTATGGTTTCATGGTGGTTATATCAAAGGATGCAAGACTCAAGAAAGATGCTCAAACCTGGGGTGAGTTATGGTGACAATGATGCTAGTATGTCTGCAGTCGAAGATAAGAGAAGAGGATCATTCAGACGACGCAGCGTCTTCAGCAGTTTCTCCTTTGGAAGCGGACTGAGTCGACAACGTACTTTCGTTGGAGAAGAAATACGATGATTTGGAATGATTTGGTCTGCAGTGAGATATTAAGAGATATAGGACCATAATCTTATATTTTTGATTGGAATTTGAACTGATGCCCATGGAAATGATATAAGAACACCTGTTCTTATATCATTTCCAATGCTCATGTTGATGGCATCGAAGTGTCTATAGATGATCTCACGGTGCAACGCATTAATCATTGCATCTAACTAGTTAATCTCGATTTGAGGTGTCTCTAGATATGCCGGGGGTAGAATATTCTCCAAGGCTGCCTTGATTTGTAGTGCAAGGGTCTTTGTGTGCCATCGTTGTAACTGTGTATAGCCACCCATAATCCAAAAGTTGTCCAGGCGTGGATTGCGCTTCCACATTCCCCGGATTTCACCCTCGGCATCGACTCCCCATGTTGCTTCGAATTGAGCTGCGATCTCTCGGGGACCAATTCGTCGGGATCTATCATCGTCATGGTCTGTTTTGTAATCTTCGGGATTTCCAGCCCCCAAAATTTCGGCTGCGGTGTCGAGAATATTGCCGTCCGCATATCCAGTGCACCAAATGATGGCATCAGCGTCGACAGAACTTCCATCAGAAAATAAAAGTCCCGTTTTCGTGTACGCGACTGGCTCGACATTAGCCTTGATCGCAACTTTTCCTTCTTCTATCAATTTCGTGCCCCCAATATCCACATAGTGTCCGCCAGCCCGTTCAAGAAGGTTATGCATGAGCGCTTGATCGGGATCATTGCTATCAAGTACCGGAAATCCAGCTGCCTTCAATGCCTCATAACGATTGGGCTCTTTGGATGCGAAGAATGCAAATAGATCACGGGAAAGTGCAGCATCCACCACTGCTGGGAGCAACATAAACCTTCTGTCTGCCTCTTCCACGCCGTAATCATAGAATCCAAGACTAGTCTTCTCGCATATATACTCCAAAGGCACAATATAAGTCGGAGATCGGACGTTCATTGCCAACTGCAACCCTACTGCGTGGCAATCCTCTAAAACGTCAAATGCTGTGTTTGCAGAGCCAATCACTACAACAGACTTGAAATTTCATATCGTAAGTCTCTGGTCAATACATCAATAATATCACAGACCGGTCAGAAATTTACCGTGACACCCTTTTGCTTCAATTCTATTCCATTCTTGAAGAGAGCAGAGTGGATAGTGATCCCCTGGTAGTCATCCTCCCCCGGTATGCTGGGGATACGAGGCTTTTGCGTGCCAAACCCTGTTGCAATCACAAGATGTTTGGACATAATAGCCCGCCGACCAGGAGGCGTTTCAATCTCGACCCGCCATTTTTGGTCTGATAAGTCATACTGGGTAGTCTGGATCTTTGCTGATGTGATAAGATTCAGGTTGAATGCTTCCACATAGCGTCGGATTTGCGATGCAAGCTCATCTTTTGACAACAAGTGTGGTGTTCGAAACCTTTTATCGTAACCTGAAAAGCAACCTTAGTTAGACCTCCAAGGGATAGCAGCAAGAACTAACATAGAAAAGGCATTTCGCAAACGGTTGTAGGGATGTGAAAGCGCAAAGAATCATAGCGCATAGACCAATTATCACCTGGTGATGCATTGCGTTCTGCCATGATACTTTCAATTCCTAATGCCTTCAGACGCGCGGACAGCGTAACGCCTCTAAATAACGGTCATCATTGATTCTTCAATTCGAGGGCTGATTTGGACATGAACATACGCATTGCCTCCACCAATGATGAACACTTCTGTTTCCAGACTTTCCAAGTTGCACATCTCTCTTGCAGGGGTCTGGAGCAGGGACTCATCTTCCGCTTGGATATCCAAGCTCTCAAGCCTGGTGCTTAAAATCCATATCTTCCAACCTATTTCTCGCTTGCCGGTTTCAGCTTCGAGTTCTATTGGTAAAAGCATCATCTTTCCACGGCATGTTCCTGCGGGGGATTGTGTTCGAAATGTGATCGGGCAATCAATGAATTGCTATTGTGGCTTGTTATTATCAGATTCAATATTTATTGATTGGGAGAGGTCATGCTTGCTTACAAGAACTGGCGTGATTGGCTCAAAGTTGGCAGACCCATCGACCTTGAGACCATTCTCTATATTTCGGTATGAATTGGTTTGTACCAGAGCTGCAGCTATAACTCCAGGAGTACTGAATGTACGCAAGTGGTATGTTAAAGCGACTATGTCTTTCCAATACGCCTGACTCGGATAGAAACAGTCTTTCAGTGCTTCCGAATTTCGACTCGCGAGAGCGGCATTGAATCGGTTCAAGACAATATTGGCCTCATTAGTTGCTTCTTCGCCAGTCATACAAGCCGAGTGTATCAGTCCTGGGGCAAGCGAAGGGAGTGGTTGTTCTTTCATCATCGTTCGCAGATCGGCCAGCGCGGGGTATTCTTCCTGAATCGAGGCCATATTGAAGTTGGTATCTACAATTCATGTCAGTATACAACAGCCATACTATGACTGTCCATATTATGAAACAGCTCCTTTGCAATTCTCACCGATAGTCATAGTTCAAAGCTAAAACCTCGAGTCGATGTGAATAAGAGAAAGATCAACAAAATAGATAACTGACTCTCTTCTCCCACAATCCCCGCTTCATTGAATTATCATGCAGAAAAGCACCAGTCGCATATCGGCTATTCTGCAATGCAGTGAGTTTAACCAATCTTGGACCGTTCTCTTGCAGCTTTTCGCTGGCGAGCGGGAATTGTGGAGCCATCGACACAAGTATCTTTCAAAGACATGGAAGTTCCGTGTTGGTGATGTACTATATTCGTAGAAAATATGATTCAGATGTTAATTAATGTATTCTTTTTTGGGCCAGTAATACACTAGACCTGATGAGTCGTTGCAGGGTTCAAATGACATAGGAGTATCACTGGGATGTTGTTTTATTGCCAAGTCAAACCAGGCCGTCATGAGTGGAGATTCTCTTGAATTGATATGATAAATGGGTAACTCGCTGTAGACCCCTGAGAATGAACAAATCCAAGGTTTTGGAATAAAGCTACCGGAGATTGATAACCTGATCCACGTTTGCTTCAGGTGAGGCGTTTAGCGTCTAGACGCGAGAGCATCATTCTCCTTGTTTGTGATAGTCGATCCATTACTACGGAATACCAAGGATTGACTTCCCGCTGTCGTGATAAGACGTCCACTTACTGGGGCGTTTTGATGCATCGTGGGATTTTACTGGGCAGAGTAGATCCACATCGCACGATTCCTTCTTCTCAATCGGAACATTCCTTGTGCAGATCTAATCAATTTATTTGAGGTGAGACATGCGCTTTTTAATAATTTACTAGAACAAACCATTGGGTGTCCCAATGGTTTGGATCGCCGAATTTATGAGCTCAGAAATACTAGTACTAGTAGATTGGGGGACTGTCTGAATCTGCTATTTTCTTTTGTGAATGGGTCAACGATTTATCCCTTTTCTTTACACTTGTCAAACCTATGTTAAAGTTCGATTTTACCCTTTTGACTTTTACAACACGGGCCTTTCTTATACATGAGTTATCTTGGCGAGCTCTAGCTATATGGAACCAGATGCTCTCGCTGAGCTGTTGGCTGCACCGGCGCACGCCGCACCAGACGGCGTGACGCCAAATTTCGAGAATCCGCCAAATAAAAACGGGCTGGCCTGGTTTGTGACGACAATATGTGCGGTCGTGGTGACCTCGAGTGTGTGTTTGCGTTTATTCGCCCGGGTGTGGATGTACAGGCGGATTCGAATTGAAGAAGGTTCTATTCTTGTCCCATATATTCAATAGCTACAGTATCGGCGCTAGGGCAGCTAACTCTTCTTTCGATTCGCAGTTATGATGATATTTGCCTTTGTGAGTCGAGCCATCTCCCACAAACACTGAATACCACTTAAGAGGCTAACCCTAATTTTTCCAGGCTGCTTACTGCGGAACTGCATACGCTAGCTACTCATTGATATTCAAACCCGGTTACTTTGTCCATACCTGGAATCTTCAGAATAAAGACATTGTTCAAGCACTCTCTGTAAGCTGACAGTCTCGTCAAATCTGCGGTGTTGCTCGAATATCTAACGGAATACTTAGCTTATTCTCATTTATGGCTGTTGCTATTCAGTAGCATTACCACTCATGAAGACCGCGATTTTGATTGACTGGGGTCGAATTTTTGTTACGATTGATAAAACTCGCAATATCTTCTGGGTTGGATCTTGGATTGTAATTATCTTACAATGTCTGTGGGGGGTTCTTTGCATTCTTCTTCTAAGCGTGGAGTGCCGGCCTCATGATCCAGTCTGGAAATCTCATCTCCCAAGCAAGTGTTACACTTTGCCTGACATTATGCTCACCTCCTCTACCATACAAATTGTCTCCGATTTTGCGATGCTCATTCTACCCCAGCGAATGGTTTGGAAGCTGCAAATGAGCCGGGCTAAAAAGACGGGTGTTTCTATCATCTTTGGTGTGGGTGTTTTGTAAGTTCTTGGCTGGCAATCACAAAGGAAATTAATTGTGTTTGTGATCTAAATATCTTTAGGGCTTGTATATCGGCGATCTGTCGTCTCGTTCGTACGATCGATTTCGCACGAGATTCTGACAGCATGTACATTATTGGCTCACTCCTTTTCTGGGCCACAGCTGAGATGACCTGTGGATTCTTGATATTCAGTGTCCCCTGTTTATCTAAGATAATTCTGGACTCGGGGCTCCGTCGACGAATGACTCGTAAAAACGGACTCAATGAGAGTCCTAGGGATCATCCAAACCCGACGCCAAAGTCCACTCCTCCCCATGGATCGCATCCTATATCTAGACGATCTTTATCTAGAACCTGGCTCGCGACAGAAACAAGATATTCGCAGATAGAAGAAGATGGCATTCCTTTGAATGATACGGGGAAGTCTGAATCACAAACAGACTTAAATGCCCATGTCCATGGGGACAAATTAAGGATTCAAGTTGATGTTAGGAATTTGGACGAGTCTCACCTTCACTCTGGAGCTGAAGGTGTAAATAATGTATCCATAGATCGAATGTGAGATATTGTGAGCTCCTACCACTTGTTTCAACTATAGGAGTATGTCAAAGAATATTACTTCCCCAGTACTACCTAGTGGTAGGACTTTATCATTCTGTTCATCCGAAGCTCTTAGCTTTCTATTATAATCCATTCTTATCTGCTGTTATGAATGAGTGGATCTGATTATCTTGAAATCAAAGCTTATCACAACCAATTGGACGCCACTTGAACCTTGGCGAACAGGACGATCGACACCAACTTTGAAGGTGTGATTTGTTTATGCAGTGACCAACAATACACAAGCACATATTTACACCACATTCAATACTCATGCACAATTCTACACTCGGCAAATAATCACAATTAATACATCTCTACTATACATATTTAATGGGGCCAAATGAAATCTCCAGCCGAGGGTCCACCTTCAATGCGTGCCGAGGAACCGACAGGGAAAAAGATTTGTTATGACCTAATCTCCCCTTATGCAGTCCAGTCCAGTCCGAGTTTTTATTTAGAGCGATCGAAGATCGTCGATCGACTTCCTGTCAAACAAACTTGATCCTCTTTTCCTCCTCTCGAGCTCGAACTCGAGCCAGTGTTTTGTGTCCTGCGACATTCTCGAATCTTTCTTGATTTTTCGTGGAGAATGCTACCAGGCGCAAATGCAAACAAGGCCACACCTAGGGTTTACCCGCGAAGTATTCCCTACTGGCGAGTCTTGATTGATCATGGCGCTGTCACTCAGGAGGTTCTTGATCATGAATACGCGGGTTCGGGAACAGAGGATGATCCTTACGCTGTAACTTGGATCCCTGATGATTCGAGGAATCCGCAATTATTCAGTACAGGCAGGAAATTGGCTATTACTTTGACGGCGGCGGCGACTACGCTTATTGTTTCTCTGGCTTCATCTGCGTATAGCGGGAGTATTGATGAAATTATTACTGCGTTTCAAGTCAGTACTCAAGTGGCTACTTTGGGATTATCACTTTATGTGCTTGGTTTCGCGATCGGTCCTCTTCTTTGGGCTCCGATTGGTGAAGTCTGGGGGAGACAAGTCTCCTTTTTCATTAGCATGTTGTTTCTGGCGGTCTTCTTGGCTGGTAGTGCTGGTGCGAAGAATATCTGGACACTTTGTATTCTTCGATTTTTTGCTGGCAGCTTTGGTTCTTCACCTTTTAGTAATGCCGGTGGAACGATTTCGGATTTATACTCGGCCAGACAGCGCGGTTTAGCACTGAGCTTGTACGCTGCTGCGCCTTTCCTGGGTCCATCTCTCGGTCCTATCATTGGAGGTTTTCTGGGTATGAAAGCTGGTTGGAGATGGGTGGAGGGCTTGCTCGCTGCCACAGCTGGTTTTGTCTGGATTCTTTCGACGTTGATCGTGCCTGAAACGTACCCTCCTGTTCTTCTACGCTGTCGTGCTGAAACTCTCTCGCAGCTTACGGGCAAAGTGTACCGGAGTAAAGTTGAAATCGACAAAGGTCGAGTGTCAATTGGGAATCTCTTGAATAAGTCGCTGCTTAGACCGTGGGTTCTTTTGTTGAGAGAACCCATCGTGCTTCTTTGCGCTGTATACATTGCTATCGTCTATGGTACTTTATACATGTTCTTCGATGCTTTCCCGATTGTCTTCCAACAAGGCCGTGGATGGAATCCTGGCGTCGGTGGTCTTTCATTCCTTGGTATCCTGGTTGGTATGCTCATTGGTATCGGATTGACAATTCCCGCCAACATGCATTATGTGAAAATGATGGATCGACACGGAGGACAAGCACCACCAGAGACGCGGTTGATTCAATGTATGCCCGGTGCTCTATTGATATCAATCAGCCAATTCTGGTTTGCATGGACGAATTACCCATCCATTCACTGGATTGTGTCTATCATTGGCACGGCGCCCTTTGGGATCGGTGTGATTCTGATCTACCTTGGAATCATGAACTACCTGATTGATTCTTATACGATTTTCTCGGCATCAGTTCTGGCATCGAATGCTGTTCTCCGATCAGTCTTCGGTGCTATTTTCCCCATTGTCTCGACGTGGATGTATGGAAACTTGGGTATTCACTGGGCTCCCTCTATCCCTGGGTTCCTATCAGTTGTATGCATTCCGATTCCGTTCCTCTTCTATAAGTACGGAGCTGCTATCAGATCGAAGTGCAAGTACGCTGCCGAGTCTCAGGAATATATGCAAAGAATCAGGACGCATACCATGAAGGAAAAGAAGGCCGATGAAAGTAACTCTGGGCCTATGAAGGCGTCTGAAAATGGACCTTCTCTTGAGAGACTTCCTACTGTCCATTGATTGGTACTATCTACTAGTACACGCGCGAAGGTATAGATAGAAGGACACATAGACATAGACAAAATACCCTATAGAATAGTAATCGTTTTCCGAAATTTCATTATTTTCTTTTATTCTTATACTACCAATATAAGTCATCTGTGTCTTACCTACGGAAAGAAATAGTTCCTCTATAGAACTTGAAGATGATCAAGATGACCCACAAGAAATCAACTCCATTGCCACAGTGGTATATGTACAATTAGAACAGTGTATATGTCGATATGAACATAGTATATGTATATGCATTAGATCAACACCCTTCGCAAGCCCTCGGTGCCTCCAAGGACTCTTCGCCCTGTGACAGGACATCTACCCTTCCCACTTTCCCACTTTCCACCACGCTTGCGAGATCCCTTCTCGGGATTTACCTTGTTCTCCTCCTCGTTATCATCATCGCCAGTAATCTCTTCTTCCCATGCAGCACCTGCACCTTCTCCATCCATGAAGTCCAACTGTCGCTGGTGCTCGCCGTTTATCCAATGAAAGATGCAAACATAGCAGAAGACATAGCCTGTTTGGCAGGCTGTCGGGTTGGTGAGAGTATTCAGACAGACTGGGCATGTGTTGGCGCTAGAAGGATCAGCTGGAGGTAGAGGAACAGTGAAGATTGGGAGGTATGAGGTCGCTGAAATAGGCGGTTGGTGACGGCGCGGGGACTTGAGGGCAGATTTCAGGTCTCCGGCGGCTGACTTCTTTTCTTGCTCGGCCTGCTTCTTCTCCTCTTCCTGTGCAGATTTCTTTCGCTCGTCGGTGTTGGTCAGACCTGAAATGACAGGAGCTGGTAGGTCGAGCACTTCTGTTGCTTTTCGGGCGAGCTGACGGGAGAAATCACTAGCATGCCACCATTCCAGGAATTTTAAGGCGAAGATAGAGGCCGGAAGGAAGTAGCGAAGTGAGGTCAAAAGCTGGGGGTACATATTTTGAGGGCTCAAAAGACCCATCAGGCCTGAGCCAGGTCTTTGAGATCGACTGCCTCCGGGAGCGGGCTTGGGGTCCAATACCGCAGCGATGGCACGGTGATCGGCGGCTCCTAATCGGCGAATGCGAGTGCCGATAAGCCACAAGAATGGAGAGGAATATTTGGTATTATCAAATAGGTAGGCAAGATTGAAAGCAAGAACTGAGAAATAATATGCCGCATTCACGGATGGATAGACATTGCGAAGGAACCACTTATAATAATGGAAGATGCGCTGGCGAATTGTCGGGTTATGCGGGAGGTCGTCGCTGGGGTTATATCGCGGCCCGCCGCCCATCACCAGAGACGCCTGTGGCGCAGCGTGGATATCATATCCTTCATCTAGCTTGCGCTTCAGATATGGAATACCGACCATGATCAACAGGTTTTTCCACACGTCGGTCGAGTGTAATTTCAGGGCATCGCGGACGGGGCCGCCGGCGCCAACCTGGGCGCGTGGGATCTCGCCATTCTTGGTGCGAAGAACGCGCTCACGTTTGAGAGAGTAGAAGTTCTCTGTGAAAGATCCACCAAATGTACGCAGATAATAGCGCTCGACGACGAGTGATAGGAGGGCGTAAACTTCGTCGTATGAATTGAGAATCCGGAGAAGGTACCGGGGGTGGCGGTGAGTCGCGACCGCGAGAAGATATCGTAGAGAGGGTGGAAGAAGATCGGAAAGTTGCTGTTCGGCGAGGAGTTCTAGATGATTGAAAATTTAGCGATTGCGATTCGATGGGGGAAAATCCTGGCAATTTAACGGAGGTGAAGGGGAATTCCCCGGCTGGGGATGAGTTCCCCGCAACCATCATGGCACAGTAATGTCGACTCACCGAAGAGCGAGGGCTTATGCTCATCAAACTCCTGTTGAAGACTAGGCAGGTACTCCATTGTCAGGAGCAGCAGTCATCCTCGACCAGCGTGAATTGGGGGGAGGGGAGGATGGAGGAGTGTTAGAGAGAGAAGTGGAAATGCGGAGCGGACGTGGAATTGCCGGAAGAAGGCAAACTTGGGGGAGATCGGCAGCCGAGGTCCATCACGAGTCATTAATTATGTACACTCTTCTTTACACTACAACGTACAACCTACTGTTGAATATACTATGTACTTATAGCGGTTGGATATAGGTATTGCATTCAGAATATCATTTTGTAATCATTAATATCTGCAGCAACTGGTACGAGTATGGTCCAGAATATGCGTCAGATACAATATCGTCCTCTCATCATACTGTACCATCGGCTATAGTTCCATACCCGACCGACCACCTTCACGAACAAAATCGGGCTTGGTAACAACATTATGCTCGTTGTTCTGAATTCGATCGAGGAATTTCTTCGCATTTTCAGGATCATCAGCAAAGAGAGTATCAGCAACGTGTCGCTGCGGAGTTTCACCCATCCACTGGAATAGGGAAATATCTCGAAACTCATCGGCTCGGAAAACTTCCAACATCTCAATAGGTTCATCGCCAATGTTCTCGACAAAATGGCCCATGTTACGAGGGACAATGCCAACGTCTCCCGGTAAGTAGTCAAACGTGCGAGCAGTACCTTCTGCAGCGAAAATCGTCACGCGAGCACGACCCTTGATAAAGAAAGACCATTCGTCCGCATTCGGGTGCCAGTGCATTTCTCTGATAGCTCCAGGCTCAATAATTGCATGTGCAGCTGAGACAGTCCTCGAGATTGGGAAGTTGTTGGAATCAGTAATTCGGACTTTTCCACCTCCATTGGTGCTCTCGATAGGCTTTTGTTCGAGCATTCGGTGGGTGAATTGATGCTTGGACTTCTTGGCCTGCTTGCCGCGAGGTAGCTCATCATCAATAGACCCGGGATTAGATCCTTGGAAGATGTACTTTTCACTTGCAGGAATATGGGCGAATACGCGGGGGTCCAGGTTGAAGTTCTTCGATAGCACGGACTTGGGCGTATGCGCTATAATTCGGATTAGGGTTAGCACTATGGTGAGTGTGATCAAACATCTCGTAGAATCTTACCCAGCCAATCTGTGAGAATAAAAGTAGATTCCTCGGAGAATCGACCATCGTCGAAGATGAGGAGGAATTCGGTGCCATTGGGACTCAGTCCTTGCAAGGAGTGAGGCACACCACTGGGGAAATACTAGAAATGTAGGTTGTCAGACCATGTATCTCAATAAGTAGATATCAAGAACATACCCAGATATCACCCTTCTTCAGGTCGTCAATGAAATTACCACCTTCGTAATCAAGCGCAGTCACTCGGACTTCACCGTCAAGCACATACGCCCACTCAGCTTCTTTGTGCCAGTGAAGCTCACGAATCACACCTTCATCAAGTCTCATGTTGACAGCAGCAAGCTCGACACTTGTACCAAGTTCGCGAACGGTCGTTTGGCGAGTCCATCCTCCTTCCTATACCGAAATTTGGTCAGTGACTTTTATCCGCATATACCCAAGGATCCTGGGAATGATTACCTCAATTCGGATATGAGAATCGGCAAAGCTCCAGCGCATATTCGGGAGATTACCCTTGTCGGTACTAGGGGGTCGTACAAGATCGGGGCTCTGTCGAGAACGATCCTTGTTCCAAGGTCCCAATACCGAAGCACCTAAACCATTGCGCCAAGGAAGAGGATCAAGTCCTTCGCCCACTGTATCAACAGCTTTATCGTATGGGTCTCGATGGCCCGGAGTGAAAGGGGTTCTTCCACCACCCGTCACACTTTCATAGCTAGTAGGTAGTTGAAGACCGTTAAGCAAGCGTTGCTGAGGACCATCCTGCACGGGAATTGCACTGCATAGATGGCCTGTCAGGGCCAGCAGTAGGATGGAGACATGCATGGTGACACCGGGATTTCCCTAATTGCTTTTTTGTTTGTTCTCTCTCGTGTAACAGGGATTTTGTACAATGTAAGCGGAGAAGGGATCTTTTTACAATAAATAGAATTGAAATATCAAAAGAAATACCGAAAGGCCGCCGGTTATTCTGCGGGGAAGACAACGCAATGACGCGCTGAGGCCTCGCCACTCGCCCATCAGAAGCACGTAATCGACTGCGCTGCTTACTTTACTTTCTATATTTACAGTGATCAAATACCCAATTCAAGTAGTATTGAGGCAAGATACTGTATTTATTGTTCTCTCTATAGCTAAGCTTCTCTGTATTTTTGTCCTGCAACTGATGCTGTACCAATGCAAGCCAAGGGCTACCTTGAAATTTACTCCGCATTCTCCGCACGGCCGCGATGCTTGAAAGTGGAGTCGGCAGGCACCGATTTACTTCAAACTTGATTTGATACAAGATGATCCCTTGCAACCCCTTGGTGAATTGAGAATGTTAATTGGAGAGTCGAGAAACCGACGGGTTCTTATGCAGATCCTAGAATCATCCATGTGTGTATGCTACAAGCTAAAGTATGTAAAGTATATAGTACAATGAGAGCTCACGCCATTTCTCCATCACCAATTGTTTTGGGCGAGTGCTTCCTGGCATCGAGACCAGATATTCACGAAATATCCAGGTGTCTGTCTCTCAGCTCGAGTTTGAATCTCCGAGTCTGCTACCAGAAGACAGTGCATGAGAGAAGTCACAATTGCACCCGCGAGCGGAACCGGAGAAGCCTCTCGGTCCATCATGGGTACCCATGTGGAAATACACTCACGCGCCCGTCGCTCGTCTCCGAGATCTGCATGAAGTTGAAACAATTGGGCATAATCTTCAGAGGTACGGCTGATACCCTTCAGGGGAAATTGTCCCCACAAACGCCAGAATCCATCGTAGTCTTCAGATTGGAACTGAGTTGCCATGAGTTGACGAGCCTCGGCTTCGTCGAAAGCGACTTCAGCACCGGCCACGATTTTGGAGAGGCGATCGAGAAGTTGACGCTGTACTGTTGTCCATTCTTTATCGCTGTTCGATTGCGGTGTAATCTTGGATTGAGACTGCTCTCCTTCCGATGGGTGTTCAGCCGTAGTCTCGGCGATGCGGTAAAGCATATTGAATACCTTCATGTTGAGAATTGGAACGCCACGGAGGCTGAGACGATCGAGAACGTGAAGAGCAAGTTCCATGTCTGCCTTGGGCAGATACAAGACAGGCTGTCCCTCGTTGTCTGCCAGCTGTTCTGGGGTCAGAAGTGCGGAGACAATGTCAAAAGCGAGCTCGTCCTTAAGCTCATAGGCATTGCCGAGATACTCAGTAAAAGAGGTGAATAATGCTTGCTTGGTGTATGCCGGATGCTGACGGGAAATCGCGATGGTGGCTAATCTGAGACGTAGTGCCGCGAGCTCTTGGAAGGATATCCTCTCTGGGAGGCTATCATGAAACAATCGTAGAAATAAAGTAGACTGGTAATCATCAGGTCCAGCCCCGAGCTCACTCCTCGCGTTTTCGTGAGGAAGTCTAGTCAACATCTCGAGCAGAGATGCAGTTGTCACTCTAGATTCCTGCGCTGATGCTGAGGAGGCAGCAAAAGAGGTCACAGAGTTTGCGTCAATAGATTGCGTAGAAAACCCTGCATCGCCCTGGCGAGTATGCATGTTTCTTTTTTGAACGTGCGGGTAGCTGGGAGCACCCTTAGACCCGGTCTTATTCACAGCTTCCGCGGTATCTTGCTGGAGCTCCCGAAGACGCTTGCGTTCTGCTCGATCGAAATTCCCTTGCCAGAGACCTTCCAAGTCGACTTCAGCACGCTTCTCCTCGGTAAAGATTTGAACAACCACATTAGTGCCAGTGTCAAGTTGTCCAAAGCCTTCAAATCCTGCGTCACTGAGCTCCTGTGTAACGGCACCTTTATCAACAACACCGGCATTGACACAGATCCATCCTGTGGTAATGCCATCGTCCTTTTCATCAACCATTCTGCCAGCATTCGCAGCCGCACGAGCTCGCTTGGCCTTACGGCGGAGCTTGATCTTCAATTCATTACGACCAAGCAACCCATCGGCATATGGTGAAAGCTTATAAGTGCTCCGAAGCCATCTGCAGAGTCGGTCGGCGGACACATTCAAATGCTTTACACTGCGTGCTGTTCCAATGATCATGATGACATTGCTGCCAAGCGCGGCGGGAGTTTCCAGGCCACGTAAGTCGAAAAGTTTCAAATTGTCAAGACCTAGATCCTTGTATGTGTATTCGAGCAGAGTAGGAAGCATCTCAGGGGACGATTCTGGGATTTGTGGGATGTGATCTCCAGATACCGGCCGGGGTTCGTCGACGGTGGGCTCTTCCTGCAGATACCAGGGCACATGGGACGTAGAAGCTGATTCTGTGGTCTTGTTTTCTGTAACATTGTCCTCCACTAGCGGCAAGTTGATATTAGGGTACTGTGATTCAGGAGGGCGATCAGACCGTAATGAGCCTGCTATCGAGAAAGATCTCGAGTTGAGATCCGTTCGAAGAGTGTTGCTATAACGGGGTAATGGTACCCCTGAAGTGGCCAGAAATGACCGAGAAGCCTCATGGCGCCACGAATGGCCCACTGCCCCGCGTAATAGAGCTCTGCTCATGGCGATGCAATGATACAGTCGATACTCACAAAGAGAAGATCTCATGGAGATGATGCTGTGGTTGGCGCAAATCCGGCAGAAAATTACATCATTGCTTTAAAAGGCAGGCGGTAGATACGATACGATAACCGATGCAAACAGTGCAAATGATGAGTCAGCGATAAAAATAATCGGGCATGGCGGGGCAAAAGTTACAAATCGACCTGCTCGACGTTTTGTTCTTCTACAGACTCTTTTGGATTCTCGAGTATTTCCAGTAGGAATTCTCGTCAAGATGTCGATGGATCTGGATGCTCCCGTTCCCATGATGGGAATGCAGCAGGACCAGCCCATCTCTGCTACGTAAGTCTTCTTCCCTTTTTTCGTCTTTTTTTTTCTTATCGCGGAGGGGTGGTTTTTTGGGGAATACTTTTTTCTTGTCCCCTCTATTCTCACCACTATAATAACTTCGAATTTGAACTGATTTGTGTAGTATTCTCTGCTGCAACTGTGGTGCTCCTATCGATGGAACTACGGCTGCTGGTGCGCTTTGCCAGGATTGTGTTCGTCTGTCCGTTGATGTCTCTCAAGGAGTGCAACGTGAATCAACTCTGCACTTCTGCAAAGACTGTGAGCGTTGGCTTCAACCCCCAAACAGCTGGCTCGTCGCTGCTCCCGAATCGAAAGAACTCCTTGCGATCTGTTTGCGCCGTCTTCGCGGTCTTTCGAAAGTCCGAATCATCGATGCCAGTTTCATTTGGACCGAACCTCACTCCCGTCGTGTGAAGGTTAAGCTCACAATTCAACAAGAGGCTTTCCAGGGTACTATCATTCAACAGAGCTTTGAGGTGGAGTACGTTGTTGCCACACAGCAATGCCCTGATTGCCAGAAAAGTTTCACCCACCACGCCTGGCGTGCATCCATCCAACTTCGTCAAAAGGTGCCCCACAAACGTACTTTCTTGTACCTGGAGCAGCTTATTCTGAAGAACGGTGCACACAAGGATACGGTCAATATCAAGGAGGCCAAGGATGGTCTTGATTTCTATTATGCTAAGCGAAATGAGGCCGAGCGAATGGTTGAATTCTTGCAGAGCGTGGCTCCTATCACCTCCAAGAAGTCCCAAGAGCTCATTTCCATGGATATCCATACTTCCGGTAAGTTATCTTTCGTCACAATGTTTAAATCCAAAATAATCACATTCTGACAAACCATCGACAGTGGCCCAATATAAACACACTTGGTCTTGTGAGATCATCCCCATTTGCAAGGATGACTTGGTCGCTCTTCCGATCAAATTAGCCCGCCAGCTGGGCAACATCAATCCCCTCACACTTTGTCACCGTGTCGGCAGTGCCGTTAATCTCATCGACCCCCAGACCCTCCAAACCTGTGAAGTTCCTACCGGTGTTTACTGGCGTGCACCTTTCAAGAACATTTCAGATGTCACTCGCCTGACAGAATTTATGGTTATGGATATCGAGCCCGTTGGCCAGTCCAATGGCCGATTCTTCTTGGCCGAGGCTACTGTCGCCCGTACTTCGGATCTTGGATCTAATGATATTACCTACTTCACACGAACTCACCTTGGTGGTGTTCTGCATGTCGGAGATGTTGCTCTCGGTTACCATTTGGCCGGTACTATCTTCAATGATAACAACTACGAGGCTATTGAGAACAGCAGCCAATATAGCTCTACAATCCCTGATGTTGTCTTGGTGAAGAAGCACTACGCCCGCAAGAAGAAGCCCAAGAACCGTGCCTGGCGTCTCAAGCGTATGGCTCGCGAGTACGAAGAGGAGGCTCTCGCTGCCAGCAATGCTCCTGCCCCTACTCGCAAACAAGAGCAAGAGGCCAACCGTATGGAGGCTGATTTCGAGATGTTCTTGCGTGATGTTGAAGAAGATCAGGAACTTCGACAAACCTTGGATATCTATAAGGCTCGCCAGCAAGCTCAGAATCAGGATGAGATGCAAGAGGATAGTGGAAGTGAAGATGAGGTTCCAAAGATCAACATGGACGAACTTCTTGATGACTTTGATGAGCTGAATATGGGCGATGAATAAGCTTTCTACGAGTTGATATCCTTGACGATCATGGCTGGCGTTTATTTGACATTTCTGATGGGCTCATTGAAGAAATCAAAAAGTTTTGAATATCTAGATTATGGCGTGGTAAATAGCTTGCGCAATGCAAATACTTTCTTTCCATCATCACACCAGATCCATGAATATGGAATGTATAGTAGTATGGATATCTCAAAAATACAGGTGTAGATAATAGACATTGGATCAAAAGATCTTCCCCAAAACTCTCTTCGCATCGTCTCCGATGGTTTCTGTCTTCTTCGCAGAAACAACATCGTTTTGAACGAATGTCCTCCGAGGTTTCTTCTCCTGGACTTTCTCCGGAGCTTTTGTCTCGACGGCATCGGCAGCTTCTAACTGTCGCTTCCTCTTCGCATCGTTCTTCTTCGCCATTCCCTCCTCGACTCGTCCACGTTCCACGCCCGCTAAGAACACCTTCTCTTCCCTCTTAGCGCGCAGGTCCTCGGCTCGTTGTCTCGCTTCTCTCTCTGCACGTTCTCTCTGAATCTGCTCCATCAGATCTGACCATTTATATCCACGGACTAAAAATAGGCGCAAAAACGTTAGCTAAGGGTCATTGGGCAGTATGTTTAATCGCTCGTTAGCTAATACTTACGATACTTCATATTCCAAATATCATCATGATACCATGATCCCTTTTTGCCTCCAACAAGCTGACAATTAAGTGTTTCAGCAGCAAGTTTTGCCCTAAATGCACGATCAGATCAGTCAAGTCTTCCATACATGTACTAAGAACCAAAGACATACGTAGCCTTGCTTTGAAACTCCACCCATCCATCAGAATAAGTCTTTCTCTTATTCGATCGGCGCTTTGGCGCAGAGTTGTTCGGTACGGTTGGTTGCAGGAATACTCTCGTGATAGGCGCAAAACCGCGCTGTTCCAAGAAGGATCGTAGAGCAGAGGGCCGGAGGTATGGTGGAAGAGAACTCAAATAAATAACACCGGGCTTCGACTTCGACTTCTTGGTTGGTTTAACCGGCTTCGTAATGAGTGGTTTTTTGGTTTTCGATGTTTTCGAAGTCGTCAGATCGAGATAATCGCCCTCTTCGTCATTGTCTTCATTTCCATCTTCCTCGTCGGAACCCTGATCCTCACGAGAAACTTGCTGTTTGCGCGTCTTTCCTTTTGCCTCTGATGATTCTTCCTCGGATTCCTCTTCGTCTGAGTGATCTGATTGGAGACCGAATAAATCTTGAGTGTTTGCAGTTCGTTGCCGCTTCACATTGCGACCTTTGCTTTTCGCCACATTCTCCTCGGAGTCATAGCCTCGATCGCTATGCTCGTCTTCTTCGCTGTCTGGAATATCGAGGAACTCGTTATGCTTGCGTGTAGTCATTTTGTGGTTGTTCTAGAGGGAGAAAGAGAATGATTGGAATTCGGGGAAGTCTTGAACTTTTTTTTGTTGTGGTCCGTGCACTCCGCCTGCTCCACTGGGCCATTGCAGTATTTGGATGTATTGAATATCGTTGAGGTATAAGATAAAGATTTACAAATAGATTACGACTGAGATGGAATAGTGTTTACAGATTCTATTTAGGAAAGGTTGGAATTGCTTGGGAGAAATGGTTTCAATGAATTGGTATCAACAAGGCCCGTCTTCAAAGGCCCTGAATATGTGCATCTTCGAGATATCACCAAAGCCAACAGGCTCTTCTATTTCATGTCTGTAGCAGATGAAAACAAAAAAAAATATGATAAGTATGTGTCAAAGTAGTCCAGAACGCCCAGCAGTGGGAATCAGAAACCGAGAAAAAATTCACTCGGCGTGGAAGAGAGAGAATAAATCGATCCATCGCTAAAGGAAGTTACCTTTAGTCTGGTAGCATATGCATCAAAAGACTTGCGCTGAAAAAGGCAAGTATATAAGCCACATGGTAATACTAGATTCCTAGTGACCACTTCAAGCGCTCATAGACAAAAAAGGCGGTTGCACTCATGGGTACAATCTTGATATATCCAATTGTCAATCCAACCCAGAACCCACGGAACCCGCGCTCAAGCCAAACCTTTCGGCCGGTCTCAATAATCCCCATTCGGCGTCCATCACCGACTGCACCGCCCACCTGCATTCGTCGCCGGATGACTTCAAGAGGATATGAGAATGTTTGAGCCACGAGGCCAGCCACTGCGCCGGAGAAAAGCTCTGCCGCGGCGGTGAGCTGGGGATGTCGAGATCCCTTTTTCGGCTTCGTCTCTGAGTCTGGTATGGTGGTATATTTGGAAACTGAAGGGTATCGAAGCCAATCGCCCACCGTGTCGTGGGTTAGGAATGACACTCCAGCGTAAGGGAGCATGCCGAGAATGGTAGGTCCGAAACCACGATAAAAGTTCGCGAGGCCGGATCGAGGAACAACTTGGTTAACTGTTGATGAGACATTCTCGGCGACAGCGGCACCTGTGGAGGATTGTTGGGCACCGGAAGCTGTGGCGGCTGTTGTAGATTGGGGAGTGATGCGTTCGCGGTAGATTTGTTTACAAATGTCCGTCAAAGATGATCGGGATGTGCGTTTTGTTTCGAATGCCAATCGAACACGAATGAGCTCGAGGGGATATGTGAAGAAGACGGAGGTGATGCCAGCCAAGCTACCGGATACTAAACGGCGGATTGGGGTCTCATGTTCGGGCGAGCTAATCACAGTGGCGCGGATTTGTTCGTAGGCGAGGAATTTAATGGCGGCATAAGGGAAGATACGAAGGAGAGTGGCTGAGTGTCCTTTGTAGAGACCTCGAGAACCTTCATATCGTTTAATGTCGCTTATCGCAGCTAGCATTCCCGACCAGCTACCTGTATATTTTGCGAATTGAGGATTCGACGCTTGGAAGAGGATCTTTACGCGATCGAGCGGTGCCACGACAGTCTTGGCCTACATTGGATCTCACAGTTAGCATGAACATATTCTTCATCTCAAAAGAGCAAGCGTTTGCCCTCCCCGGTCCCATTTCCACCTCCGCGGGAGACTTACGGCACAACCCGCAGCTCCTCCGGCCAGGCCACTGCGTAATACATAATCAAGACTTTTAGTCTTGACCGGTTGATTCCCTGTACTATTCTTCTGCTCCTCTTTATTGAAATACTGGCCTCCCGTACCACCTGCGATCGGTGACGGAGCCGCTCGTTGCTGTGCGATCCCACTCATCGAAGAGTCGGGATGCGGAGTGGTATCCGCGCTTGAGTGAAGATAGTGGCGTGGCTGTGAGAGAATGTCGGAATGAGTATGGGCATGGTCTGGGAGGCCCGTCGACATGAAGAAGAGGGAGGTGTAGTGTGCGGCCGAGGCGCACCGAGGGAGAGGGTCTGGGGAATAACGGTCTTCCCCCTCGTGATCACTCGGCGATAATCTGGTAAAAAAAAAAGTTGACTCGGGTTACCGGAGAGTCGTCGGGATTGGGAACGAAATGATACAGCGTCCGCGTGAAAGCGATAATATGACCAGATATAGTCGTTAGAGTAGTTTATTTGGAGATATATCAAAAAGAAAAGAGCGTGTCCGAAGGCAAAAGGACTTACCATTTAGAAGCACTGACGTCTTTTGCCGTGGACCTTCGGGCGGTACAGGTCTGACATGCCGATACCAGCCGCAGCCCGTGTGTAGCCGGGAAATTACCATACGAATACCAAAAATACCCAAAAATACCACAATGCGGCAACGAGTCCCGAGCAGCCGAATGGTCAGCGGCAATCCTCGGTGATATGGAGGACTTCGGGATAGTTACATAACTAGTTAGGCTATGTAGTAGTCAAAATGGATGAAATGGACAGTGACTTCTATGTGCTTTACAGTTCTATTTAACTGAGAAGAGAAAACAACAGAGAAACAGAGAGCAGGAGAGAAAAAAAGCAATCAATCACAGTAAACCCCCACCAGACTCCTTCCCTGACCCAGATGCACGGAATGTATACAGTTCGACAAAGACTAGCAATGTTACAAGATCGTGGTCGCATGATCTCTGGAAAATAAAAGAGAATCAAGAGTGGAAACGAGCTCCAAATGCAGAATTGGACACCAAAGAAAAAAATGAGAGAATTCTTAAATTCCAATTTACCCTCGGCGCGAGCCTTGTCGAGTCAATGGCTTGCCTCGAGTCGCCTTGGTTTCGCGAACATCGTCTGTGTTGCGCTTCTGGCGTTTGGCCGGTCGATCAGGGTCGACATGAAGGTGTCCAACTTCATTCATGGCAGTGGTATTCTTCCAGCGGAGACAGCGAAGACTATGCTCATTCGTGTCAACATATGTCTTATTGCGTGTAGTGACCCGCTTGGTCGGCATCTCCTCGGATTCAGCACGCTCACGAGAGTCATCCAAATATGCCTGACGATTCTTCATATACTTGATGATATGATTCTTCTGGAGGTGGAGTTCCTTCACAAGTTTGCACTCGCGGGTGCCCTTTGGCTCCAGCCATTCCAGCAGTCGCTCAAGCGATTCGGGTTCTTCGTAGTAGCCCCATTCCCGAGCATTCGATAGATGAGTAGATCCTTCTTCGTGCTTCTTGCGCTCGGCAGGGGTCGTTTGGAAATGCTTGTGATAAATTTTGCGCTGCTCGTCCGTCAAGTCAATGAAGCCTGCACGCTCCATATCATCTGGTCCTTGCACCCAAAGACGGCCATTGGCATAGCAAGCCTCGGATGTTGAGCTGTTCGGCATACCTTCGCGAGGCATGGCATTACGTTCAAACCACCAGTAACGATTGCAGAATCGATCCAATCCCAGGCAACGGGTTCGCGGGCAGTCAGCCTCGCGGAGGTCATTATCAACCGAGTCAATCTCCTCTTGAAGCTTGTCAATCTTGGCCTTCTGGTCATCGATTTTCTTCAGAACCTTTTGGTATTGCTTGGTGCCCTTTGGTTGCTTAGCGAGCTGCTCCTTGCGTTCTCTCTCTATCTCTTGCTTGCGCTTCCTCTCGAGGGCGCGGTCGACGCCCCCACGAAGCCCACGTGGCCGAGGCGTATCTTCATCCTCGGTGTCCATAGGCATTTCAGAATCACCTTCCAAAGTCATCTTAGAATCGTCCATTCCTTCAAGCTCAGGCACTGGCGAAGGTGACTTTTCGTTCTTTTCTGGTTCTGGCAGAAGAGCTTTCCGGTCCTGGTGAAGCTGACGGAGTTCAACAAGTCTAGCGAACAAAGTTAGTGTTTGGCATCAATAGAGGGAGTCACCATGTTACGTACGCTGCCTTGCGTGCTTTTTGATGTTCAATCTTCACTTTTCTGAACTCGGTCATCTGGTTACTTCTCTCTTCCAGGTAGTTTCGGATGGCCTTGGTCTCTAGGCTCAGCAGAGTTATGATTTGCAGAGCCTTGACACGCAGGTTGATGTCGAGAGTAGAATACTGTTGCTGTGCAGTCTTCTGATTTGGCTTCGCGTCGAGCGGTGCAAGATGCTTGAGGATGTCGTTACAAGTTGTTTCATAGCGAGGGCGAACAGATAGTTGGTGCAGGAGACCGATCATGACTAACTCCCAACCACCATTGCGGAAGTCTCGTCGACGAAGACGATCAACCCATCCGTAGTTGGTAAACATTTCAGCAGCCCGATGAATCTGGGTATCCTGCTCTTGCTCTTCCTCAACCTGCGTTTTTAGCTCCTCCAGCTCTTTCTTGGCCAGGCTGCCTCGAGTAGTCATTCTTCCGGCAGATTCTTCGGGCTCTTCGTTTTCGTCGTTTTCTTCCCCTTCCTCTTCTTCTTCCTCCTCATCTTCTTCCTCGGATTCGTCAGATTCCTCAACGGGGAAGTCAGGGAGTGTGATCTGAATAGCGCCATTGTCGTTCTCCGAGTTGACCAACTTCTTTAGAATAGCACAGTGCATTTCCACAAAGAGTTCACAATCCATTTCCTCCGACGAAAAACGCATAGCTTGCACAAAGTCATCGAATGTGAATGAATCGATCTGGAACACCTCGCAATAAACATTGATGGTATCCCAAGTTTCCAGCAGTAGTCCGACAGACTCGGGCTCCAAGTCATCAGGTAACAATTCTTCAGTTTCATCATCATCTGCTTCGCCCACCATCATGAATTTCAGTGTTGGGCGCTGCTTATCATCTCGGCAAGGTGGAAGTTCCAAGTCTTCGATCGGATAACGGATTGGTGGAGGAGACGGGGCCGTTGGTTCGTTCTTAATAATGACGGAAGGCGGTTGCATCTTTTTGTCACCGACCAGCGGTGGTTTTGACGGACGCAGAGGATTGTTAGGAAGCAAAAAGGAGGGATTTCCGTTCAGTGATCGCTGATATTCCTCGTATTGTGCCTGGCTCGACTTTGCCAAATCATGGGTAGACATCTTGGACTTTTGTCCTTTCACAGCCGGTTTAAGAGCTGGTAGTTGCTGAGAAGAGAAGAAACCGAAAAATCCCTCCTGGTCCGCCTTCTTCATGGCTTTCTTCTCCGCGACCTTCGACCCATACTGGAGATGCTTGGGGACCTCTGTGGATATCTTGTATTCTTCGGCGATCGAAGCCTTCACTAGCCAGGGTGCCCCGGTCCAAGATTCGCGAGTGACATTGTGCTTGATGAATCCTCTGAGCATAAGCTTAGTGAAGGCCTTCCGATCCCGTGTGATGTGGTCTTGGTCTAGCAATGCCTCTTCGTTCGGACGGTCGAGGATTTTAACCAGATATCTCGCGTAAGCTGGGGTTTTGATAGTCCCATCGGCAAACAGTTGTTCCGCAAAATTTGCCTTGTCTCTAATAATTCCATGTAGCCTGCTGCTATCCTCCAACAGGATCAGCACATTTTCTCCAGGATAAAAGTCGGATTTAAATTCCTAAAGTCGATTCCGTCAGTAATAATGCCAATGCAAGTATTATCACTGGTTCTCACTTCGTATATTTCATCCACTTTTAAAAGATAATTGTTAGTCAATGTTAAAGTATAGTTAGGACCCAAATGACATACCTAGATTGTCCAGCCTTGAAACCGTTGAAAACTGAATTCGACGTAGTATTGGCTCTTTCAGTGCCTCGGGAAAACTGCTGTTCACCTCGCGCGATTCTTCCATCTGATATTAAGTTAGGTATTTTCCCATCTCGAGGAGACCACCAGGCAGAGACCCAACCTACCTCACTACGCATTGCCTCAAAAAAGTTTAAACCCGAGTGACCCGTAATCTCACAGATAAAACGACGCTGCTTGTAGAAATCCATCCGAGAAAGATATGCTTCGTAGCTGGTGAAAACCTCGCTGGTCTCCGGAACAACCCAAACCTAGGATATATTGTCAATCATCCGTTTTCTCCAGGATTGATTGTTTTCTCCCATTCTTTGAATGCCATTCATACCTCTAAATTGTCATCGTGAATTACAGGCCGTGGGAGGTATACGACCGGTTTCCGTTTGAAAAAGACCTAAGCAATGGCGTAAGTTGCGCGTGTTCTCCAGTAGCATTTATGCCCCCACGTTATACCACGTTATAGGCACCTCGGCGGAGAGTTTGAAGCAAAATTGGTGTAATTCCATACCATTCTCTTAATGAAGATGTCAGAACGCGTTTGATCTTCCAGAGACGACCGCGACCGAGCTCAAGCATGAACCGACTAGACCATACGCGACATCATCAGTTAACTTGTCCGATCTATAAAAATTGAAGTATGCGATGGATAATATCTGATGTAACGCGCGCGATAACAGATTCAGACGGTATAGAGATATTGTGTCGAGTTCGGCTCGAGACTTATGACGCGGCAAGTCTCGGCGGTGGTGGAAGAGGAGGTCGAGGAGGACTCGGAAGCAGTGGAGAAGAAGGATGGAGTAAACTCGCGGACTTACCGAGAGCAAACGCGTCGTGTAAAAGACAGGATCTACCGACAATTCCTGACAAGATGGCGGTGGTGGAAATGGATGAAGGTGCTGTAACGTGGAAGGGAGGAGAAGAAGAAGAGAAAGAGTTCGCAAGAAGGTAAAAAGCGCAGTGAGGAGCGGTCGATCAACCGCGCCGCAAGGGCGAATGCTGATTGGCGGAGAGGAGGAGCAGGCGGGAAGCAGAAAAGAAAGTCGCCAGTCCACTTTTTTTTCCACTTTTCGCCCGGCCGACCCTCTTGCGCCCTCCGCGGCCAGTCTCTACTCTTCTGACAGCTCTACTTGCCCACCACTTCCCCCTTCATACACTTATTTACCCTCATTTTGATCGTCAGATACGAGAGAATTCAACAGGACCTATTTTACTCGATTCTAATTCGTACGATTGCATTTCGTATCCAATTATCAAATAGTCCCCGAGGGGGGTCTTGTTTGGATACTTAGTCTGCTACGAATTAGCACCAACATTGATGCTTGGGTTCTTTGTATTCTTTCACCACCACCAAAATGAAACTTCCTTCAAGATATCAGCATTCAATATGTGTTGATTCTTCACTCACGCCAATCTATATTTAACATCTGAGCAACAGATGTTACATTGTGCCAGTAGTGGAGGATACATAGTCCAACCGCTAGTATGCTAATATTAGAGATCAGCTACTGTTCTAAGTCCACCATTCCTCTTGTTTGCGCTTTCTCTGACTAGCTACATCTGTTTGACTAAGAGGTCATCCAAATTATGTATATGAGGTGGGTATTTCAATGCGAGGATCGATTATTTACCGCACTAGGTGATCATATCACACGATTAGATCTCCACATACGTACTAATTGTATCCTAGTACGAATGAGTTTATGCTAATAAATCACTCATCTAGCCTCAGGCTCAAAAGAATATTATAAACAAAGGAATTTAGTCCTTTATATCTACTTCAATTCCAACAAAGCACTAGATGGCCACTACCGGCCCTTTTACTCGCACTATTCAACCATCAGGCCGGATCCAGATTTCGCATCTCGAGATACTAAGTCATCATTATTCCTCTTTTCAAGCGGTGTATCGATGGGCTCACAAGTCCGGAGCTACTATTGGTTGTAGTAGTAACTGCCAGTATACATGCCCGCGTCCCTACAACATTAATGTAAAATGATCTAAATAATGAGCAATGATTTGATATGGCACTACAGACATATATCAGCTGAGCTTTGTATCATTATTGATAACTACTAGTTGTAGTACATAAGCTATGGCTTTGAAGGGTACACCAGCTGGTCTGGTCAACGAAATGGAAATCTTCGTGCAGGGCCTGAGCGAGCAACCTATTGCTACATCGCTGAGTTTCAAGTTTTTCACGTTTCGTTCCCCAAATTGAGGAATTTTTGATCGAAAAGTTATTTCTATCTGTTCTTAAGATATTTTGAGATGCATAGCGTCTTTCAGATTCTTGAATCGCATGGGAGGACTGGGAAATGGCATTATATATTTTTACTCACGCTGAAAGAGGGGAAGGCCTCGGAATTCGTCTTATTGGAAAAAAAGTTCTTTCCTTCTGTTTCTCCTAGAAGGGATCAATTTATCCCACAGCGAGTGACTCATCAATTCCAAAATGAGCCAATGTTTTCTCCCTCCTGGATTTTGATTGGATTAAAAGGTCTCATGGATGTCATTGGAATGATATCCATGCGCTCTGGTGTATTGGGGTTTACTTGGAAGCCCCTTTTTTCAAAATTATGTTTGCAAGTACACATTATGAGAGTTCTCGGTACCTAAGTGATGGGTTATGATTTAGCTACCAGTAAATCTTTGCTAATTCGAAGGTAGAAGTCGAAAACCACTACAGCTCTGGAAGGGGCCTGTAGGCAGTTAGGGGAAGTTTCAGGGCTGTACATCAGCTTTTTCCCTCCAAATTTGACGATAAATTTAGGCATATCGCCTTAGTGACCCTGTGTTTTTGCTCATGTAGTGTGAACAACTCGAAGAATACACTAATGTGTGGTATAATCTGATAATTATCTTCAGGAACCGCCCACCGCAGTAAATATGAAATATTGATGAAGTGTCGAAAATATACCTCGATATGTTGAGAAGGGAAAAGTATGATCTCTCAATCATCTCTTTCACTGTAGTCGGATAGATGGATAGTATACAGGGCTAATTGATGTTTCCTGTCCATCGCGGCGCGCATTCGTATTTCGCCCGAGTCTTGGTGCAGATTCACGGGGTTGAGCTAGCCTGTTTCGGACTAGCGGCAAATAGACTCCGTGGTTAAAGTGGGTCGGGCCCACGTGGAACACATTACATCACCGCATTATGCTTTGCAGAAACAAAGATATCAATTTTGACAATTCATTTGTACCCCAGAGCGGGGGTTTTCTTTTCTTTTGCTCTATAGCAAGCTATCTATGCATTGAAGTAAACTACCATAAACCCAACCCAGCTCCCAACAACGCCCAGTGCGGAATAACTGCTCATGAACATGAGAGGCAAAAATTGTAATCTTTCGAATCCGAAGATCAGATGATGAACCAGAGAGCAGTATACAATCAGAGGAATGGCAAATGTCAGATAGACTAAGGCAAGCCTGTCGAAAACGAAGATCCGCGGTCGCTCTGGAACCGGTGCAACTCGGTCAAAAACGAAGAGGAAGAGAATCAACCAGAATACAGTGTAGACGGTCTTGAGTGGGAATTCGGCAGCGGTGAATAGTAGAGGGAAAAGTGAAACATGGCCAGCAACAGCCAATGGCCGAAATGCGCTGAAGTAGCGACGGTCCTTGAGAGCGATCAGACTGAAGGGAATGATGATCAAAAGAATGGCTTTCTCGTGCACATGCCAGCCGAAGAGGAAGGATGCATATCCGCAGAGAGTCAGAGCTCCTACAAATATCTCCCAGTTGGGACCTGCGTGGAACCAAAGCTTCACAAGAGGAATCTATGTTGGATAAGTATATGATATAGTTTTCGGGTATTCAGAATAACAAGCATACCAGTTGGAAGAGAAATGTAAGCAAGAATGTCTGCTCACTAGTGACCTCTGGAAGAACAGCAAAGGAAGTGTCTCCCACGAGTCCACGCGTGACACTGTTGAGGGCGTCCTGGTTTACCGGCAGACCCAAGCGTGGAGCCACTATATTCCAGTCAGCGGATCGGGTATAGAATAGGCAGATGCATAGAGACTTACAAGGAATCAATGCCCGATCCATGAAAGAATACATGGCCCAAATGTTTGGCGCCCAGTACGCATGGCACAGCCCTCTCGAGAAAGGGAAGAGGCGACTTCTGAGCTGTAAAAGCTGACCCCACTGCACAAAGGGCCCAAAGGCAATTGCAAATATACCAATAACACACGAACCGAGCTTAATGATATTGCAGAATCGGGGGCGGAAGACGTTTTTGGGGTCGAGACAGTAGAAGCGGCCCAGGTAGACAAAATAAGCCAGAGCAAGGTAAAGGTAGATGTGCTTTAGGCATATGAGAATGGCGAAAAGGATGCCACTGTAGAGAAGCGTTGATTGTTTGCGGGCCAGGACAATTGATAGGATTAAGATACCGTACAAAAACCCATTGTACTGAAAGTGAATGTGATCGATGATGAAGAGACCCGGTGAGAGGAGAATGGAGAGACTGGCCACATGAGCAGCTTGCTTGTCCCAGGAAGGAGCCGATTTGACATATCTGGTAAAGTTGAGGACAATTAGCATCCTTTGCGTCTCTGTCCAAAGAACATAGAGTTCTTACCGGCTCAATGCAAAAACTAAGACCAATTCGGTGACGATAACTGTGGCGCGTTGGAAATAGACCGTCTGCCAAGAATCATACCCTAAGTTCTGAACCACGAGCATTGCCGGGTCAATGTATGCGGCCACTTGCGACATGAGCCATTCGAAAGCCGCGAAAAACGGAGGGTAATCGAGGGTCCATTCTGAGGTTTTCTGGATTGGTGTCAACAACTAGCAATGCGCAATTGTGTCTGCCCGAGTACATACCTCGTAGTACCATTCCTTGACAGGAAGCGAATGCGTAATAGCAAGCCAGTTACGGTGAACTTCGAAGTCCGTGGACTTGCTGTAAACATTCCAACGCGGTTAGATGTTGTCGGAGAGAGTGTCTGTGGGCGTACGCAACTCACTATGCAGGAAACAGCAGTACCTTGAAGGCGGCTGCAACGATGGCGCATTGCGCCAATGAAGGATAGAGCTCAGCCATTGCGCATTTTTCGAAATCAAGCAATCGCAAACAAACGAAAAGTTCCCAAGTGTCGGATGTGAGTGCGGGCCGATCCAAGAGTACAGCTCCTCCGCAGTCACGTGGTCGCATGCGGAGAACAAATCAGGAGAGAAGGCCAGGTATCAACACTAGCTAAGTTAATTCCTCCGCATGGACTTCTCAGACGTCGGCGTGCGCCACACCATTCTTAACAGTGTTCAACTCCATCATTTTGTCGATATTTCTCCCTCGGCCGCTGTAATCGCGAAAGAAGCTCGGATTTGCGTAATTGCTGTCGTGATTGGGTGGATCACTACTCGCGTCGTCTCTAGCCTTTGTGAACTACCCCGAAGATCCTGCGATTGCGACTCGATTCGCTCACGAAAGGGATCTACGTAAAATTGGCATTGCATTGAGTTGCTCTGGGCCCAGAGGAAACTGCCTACATTGCTTTGGATCTGCTTTACTGTTCATCACCTGGATCGCCCCGCCATAATGAAGACTTTCGCTTCTCTTGCTCTTTTTGCTGCTGGTGCCACAGCTCAAATTATTGAGAGCACTAGCTTTGGATACGACAAGACGTGAGGGAACTCTTGTATCGTCTGCATTGGTTCATTAAGACTAATGTTCACTGCCAGGATCTCCCCATCCCGCGATTCTATCCCAGGATGGAACATCATTGGAGAGGGCACTGATCCTCAAATTGTGAGTTTCACGATTTTACAGGTATCTCTTTCCATACTAATACTCCGAAATAGCTTTCAAACAAACTCATCCTCACTCCCCCTTATCCTGGAAATGTCCGCGGATCGGCCTGGGCACAGAACCCGTACGTTGAATATCACGACTCTCATATATGGACATGATCTGAATTAGGAAAATAGCAATACACAATCGGAATGGTCAGCAGAATTTCAGTTCCGTGGCAGTGGTCAGGAACGCTCAGGGGGAAACCTCCAACTGTGGTACACAAAGGATGGACAAGCCCGAGTTGGTACTTCAAGTATCTACACTGTTGGCCAATTCGACGGGTTTGCCCTCGTCATTGATACCCATGGAGGCAGGGTAATTTTCACAGACATTGCAACGATCGTGAGAATTGCGGCTAAAACACTCCTAGGGCGGAAGCATTCGTGGATTCCTGAACGATGGAACAACAGACTACAAGACACACCGCAGTGTCGACAGCCTCGCGTTCGGACACTGTGATTATGCCTACCGCAACCTAGGTCGACCATCAGTCGTGAAGCTGAAGCATACCAGCTCAGCCTTCGAAGTCACCGTGGACGACAAGGTTTGCTTCTCTACTAATAAGGTATGACAACCATCCCAGCAAACTCATATATTCGCCTCTTGCTCAAAAATGACAGGTTGCTCTCCCTTCCGGAAACACCTTCGGTATCACGGCCGCCACCCCCGAGAACCCCGATTCCTTCGAGGTATTCAAGTTTGTGCTTGAGTCCGCTGCCGGCCAGGGCCAGACTATTCCCTCCAACCAAGGAAGCGCACAGCAGCAGCAGCAGCCAATTGTGAACCAAAACCAGAACCAAAATGCGAACCCCAACCCATCCAGCGGCAATACTGTGCTGGATAACGCCATTGCCGCTCAATTTATCGACCTGAGCGGTCGCCTTCAACTTACCAACAAGGCCACAAACAACATCATTCAGGATCTCAAGAGTCAATCTTCTAAGGCTGATACCCGACAAATTGAATTGTTGCAGAAACTTGCCTCTAAAGACCAGGTGGCTGCCCTGGATGCACGACTTCAACGGATCGAGCAACTTCTTCAAAATGTGCAGCGTGATCTTGAAGGCAAGGATTACAGCACTCGCTTTAACCAACTTCACGACACTCTCCGTACCTCTCATCTCAGTCTAAGCGAGAGTTTACAGGGAAGCCTACTGAGCGGTATGTTGATATAGCAAGATGCCATACCATCAAAGATAACTTACTGATACATTTGGCAGCCATCACCGCATCCACCCCTCGTATGGGCTTTTTCATCTTCCTGGTGATTGCCTTCCAGGTCCTTCTGGCTATCTCCTACATCGTGTACAAACGTCGCCGTGCGAACATGCCCAAGAAGTTCCTTTAAATACCAATCCGACACGGATGGTCACAACTTCATTTCACTAGTAGCATCTTATATTTGAATTCGACCTGCACTCATGCGAGCGGGGAGATTTACGTTCTTGTGTGTCTTTTATTAGCTTGATGTATGTTTGACGCGATCCATTCTGTACGTTGTTTCGGATCATTCTATGTGGAGTAACGAATTTTCAATACTACCTGCACCTGTGTGTTTGTTTCTGTTTCTGTTTCTATTTCAAATTAAAGTTAGAAAGCAAATAGTAATTATACTTGGAAGAATGTAACATTATTGATTCCCGGATCCATGCTAATAATACATATGGATTTATCAAAGCGCCATACCCATGCTCATCAACTTCACGATTCGAAGTCGTGAAGAAAAAGGGGAAAGAAAAAAGGAAACAAAATGCAAGAAGATTTCAGGTCCGAAATGACAATGAGAACGGTCCATACATAATCCAACTTAAGGTGGAACTAGGGGGTCAAAAGAAGAGAAGAAGAAAAGATACCAAAATGCAAAATTCATCGCGCGCCAAATGCGGCGACGATTGGAATCTCAAGAACAAAATGCTCACACAGAAAACGCCTGTTCCGTAGCCACGTGAAACTATATTGTGTGAAAATGCGCCGATTCCGAATGTGGGTGTGCTAAAGTTGAGGGCAAATAGAGGAATATAAATTTTCTTGCCGGAGTTGTTATGTTTTTTTTTTTTTTTTTTTTTGGGGTTTTTTTTTTTTTTTTTTTTTTTTTTTTTTAAA